>MDTB01188502.1_pt1 | contig 21120 bp, 13 predicted proteins | sample 811161 | NCBI WGS metagenome assembly MDTB01 (sample SAMN05326650, study PRJNA326480) | marine metagenome | isolation source: seawater | place: Mediterranean Sea | collected 2009
TACTTTAGCTAAGCCGAGATGAGCACCCACGCCGGTCAATGTAATTGTGCCTGCTTCAGTATCCAACTCATAAGTTGCACTAGCACTGCCATCATGCGGCGCCACCGGGACACCACATGCTTCAGGATCCATGCCTTGCCATGGCTCAATCCATGTTGATCCACCCATTTGATTTGAGAATGATCCATCTTCTGCGAACACGAAGAGGTCATCAAATAAACAGGCTCGCTCACTAATGACAGCAGCATCAACCTTCCACCAGCCTAAATTACCAGACTCCCAACCCACACCTGTAGTGTCGGCTTCTGGGGCTAATCTCCACTCACCCACTAGCATTTCTTGAGTAAGTGTTATGGGTGCGACCACCTGACCTAGCATGGTGATATCATCAAAATAATAGGTTTCTCCACTACCACTACTTTGGTAATCGAAGAAAACAGAAACCGTGTCAAAACTATAATCCGTGTTTAATGCTGCAGTACCAGCTACAGGGTTGCTAAATTCAAAAACTAGTATTTCCCATTGATTAGCTACGGTAGTGACTGCTTCAGTCTCCACAGAATGAGCGCTATTGGAAGAATCTTCTAATTTTAAGCGGACGGACGTACCAATCGATGGGCTATATACCCGCATTGATAGCCGAGTCAGTGTACTGCTAAGGGGGTAATTAACCTGACCGCTGGCAATTTTAACTCCTGATTGCGCCACTGCGCCTTTGAGGCTGGATACAACGGTATTGGTACTGTCCATTGGATCAGTCTCAAGTCTAGATAAACTATCCCCTAGATCTATCAAGCCATAATTAACATATACATCATTAAAGTTAATCACTTCACCAATATTTAAATTATTATCGACACCTGTGCCTATATTTCCTGTCGCCATTTCGTCCGTTGGCATCAACTTTATCCAGTTGAGGTTAAGGCCGCCACCTGGCGCTTCAAAACGAAGTACATAGTCGCCTGAATCAAGTGAAATAACACCACCAGGCGCGGTTTGCCAAAGCTGCCAACCCCCTGTATTTGGCACTAAAGCCGAATCAACTAAATTACCATCAATTAGAAGATTAACCCCTGAATTACTACCTGATTGACTAGCCATACGATAACTCACACTGTAGTTACTGGCTTCAGCAACCTGAATTTCATATTCCATCCAATCACCGGCATCAATCCAACCCACATTTAGACCGCCACCCTCATCACTAGTAGGCTGTGTTCCCACTTCACCATCAGGTAGTTCTACAGCGCTAGAAAAAGTTTCAGCTTCAATCATTATTGCATCACTTTGTTCGCAATCAACGGTATCGGTTGCATTAAAGGTTAGCCAATTAATATTGAAAGAGTCACCCAGCGCTTCAAGTCTCAGGGTCAGGTTACCTTCCGCAAGTTCATAAAAACGAGTAAAGGTTACCCAACTCGAATAGCCGCCGGTTGGAGGGATTTTGAAACTATCTACCGTCTGGCTGTCAAATTTGAGTTTAAAACCCTCACTACCAGGATCGCTGGCGACTCGATATTCAGCTCGATAACAGCTGGTTTCTGATAGTTCTACCGCATATTCAATAAAGTCATCGGCATCGAAATTACCCACATGCGGACTCAAATCGCTATCAGAGGCAGTATCAATGCTAACAGTGCCATATGGCGCGGCAATAACTTTGGTCCAGTTTTCTGCTTCAACTTTTAGATCATCTGGCTCTGGTGGAACCCACTCACAACCAGCACCATAATTTGAGCCGCCTTCACCGCCAGGTTGAATATCCAAATTCATCAGATTCATATTACCGCCACTGACAACCCTCAGTTTTTGTACGCCAGCTTTGAGGGTAACGTCGACCGTCATATCCTGCCAAATATCCCAACTGGTTGTATCTGGCGTCGATAGAACTGGCGTTAGTTTTTCACAATCAGACTCAAGGCTAATAAAACCACCACCCCAGGATGCTGTGCGCAGTGTTACGGTATAGTCTCCGGCCTCAGCCACATCTATAGTGTATTCAAGCCACTCATCAGGTTCGAAAAAACCAACCGAGGTATAACCTTCGGAGCTAGACTGAACATCTACCGCTTCAGAAGCGCGATAGGCCTCACCAAGATTGACAGCGCCGGTATCATGGTACGAGATACCCTCGCCACCAATATCATAATCAGAAGCCCAAAGGCGACCGTTAGGTGCCAAGCTGTCTAGAGGGTGATCGCCATTACCGCTTGTTGGCACTGGCATTGGACTTCCGAAAAATGGACCGGGTGGCGGGCCCGGAATTTCTGGTAGTGGATCTACAGAATCTGTATAGACTGTTACCATACGGTAAGAGTTTGCTCCACCGCGCTTTATGCCAGCACCAATCGAGCCTGTTAAACCATATCCACTTCCATCAGTAGCAGGGATAGTACCTATTAAATGACCGGACCCAGACCACGGACGAAGAGCAATATCACCGGTCGGCAACTCAAGCCACATGAACTTTTGCTTAACACCAATTTTTCTCGCTGAGGCAACAAGTGGCTGACCAAAGTCGCTAACAGATAAATATCTACCGTTATCAGCCAACAAGGCAATATAACCATCATCACCGGCATCCACTACAATAAATTCATCTGAACCAACACCGTCGTAGCTTCGATCACTCGCGACAACCCTGTCGCGATCATCCAGCCCAAGGAATGCTTTATCCGCGCGACTATACAAACCGATTTTTTGATCTATAGGTATGTTCGGAGAGCCACTGGCGGGCCAGAGAGTACTGGAATTATCTGGACGCCATGCTGTGCCATAGATATCTAAATACCCTTTAAAACGATCTAATTCGAGATCATTGGCGCCTAACCACTCAAACTGAGTCCAGCCAATTTGGTGACTTTCAAATGCATCGTTAAAGCCATTTTTGGTATCACCAGGCCAAAATTCTGTACATAGCAATGCAGGATAATTATCACTGACTTTAAAGGCTTCTATGGTGCTCTCAACCTGCGGCAGGTTCCAATAAGCGTGGAACGCAAATCCAGCGTTATCCCATATTCCCGGGAATTCTTCCGCTAGCCCATCGGCTCCTTTAATGGCTTGGGAACCGCCAAAAAAAGACATAAAGGATCCCAGTAAAACCATGGTATCTGGCGCCACTTCACGAATTTTCTGGTACATCTGTGCCTGTTTTTCCCAGTCTTCATCAGTCCAAGAGGCATTAATACCTGCCACTGGTTCGTTGTGTGCTTCATAGATAACATGGGTCTCATCTTTGTATTTGGCACCATAAAGGTCCCAAAAAGCCAGCACCTTGTCCATGCTATGAATAGCGCCATTTTCACCGTTATTACCAATGGTAATAATCAAATACATTTTCGCTTCACGGGTAATTGCGACAAGGTGATCTGCCAAAGCTTCATTGATGCCTACAGGGTCCGGGTTTTGTTCTGCATCACCCTCAAGATAAACATGAAGCGTATTAAAGCCATAATTGCTTACCATATTTTGCAATTGCGATAGGCTAATATCTGAAATATCTAATAAATTATTTCTGTCGTAAGGATCACCACCATCGGTAGATAGACTAACGCCACGAAGTAAAGTGCCCATATCAGAGCGAATAACGTTGTAACCTAGAGAGTCATCAATATAGGGTCTTCCGCGAACAGTAATATCGTCCAGTGATTTATCAGGAATTTCACCGAAGGGTATATAGGCATTAGAGTCTTGATCGCTGGTATCTACAATATTCTCTGGAGCATCCAAGAATTCATTGTCAGTTTCAACGCCACAACTGACCGTAAATAATATTAAAAAGCTTAGAGCGAAAGCCTTCAACGGAGCTCTATAATTGATTACAGCAAAATTTAGAACATTGATTCGCATTGGAATACCTTTAATTTTTTGTCGCGATAGCTTCGCAATCTTTTATCTTTTAATGCGCATCCATGCACAAATTTTTATGAATATCCCTCTTAACATGACACTAATATATAAAGTTCAAGTCTAGCAATCGTCCTAATAACGTATTCGAACTCTTTTAAGTCGTCAAAAAAACCTTTAGATACGATTAAAGGGCAATTAATATTAAAGAATATTGAATTAGGGGTTTAAAGCTAAATATGTTTATAAAAAAAATCTATCGATTAATTTTTTTAAGCAACAATGACCTTATTTTTCTACTCAAAGACTCATTAATTGAACCAAGTGACCCTCTAGCTTGCTCTGGTATATGAGAATGACTATCTTTATCAGCATCAAAAATATAATAATCAAACATTCCTCGCCAAATCTTTTTTTGCTCTACAGGCAAGTCACGAATACTCATAAGAGCATAAAGCAATGTATTCGCCGGTGTATCCATATAATTTGGCGACTGACGCCACCAATAGTTAACCAGAATATTAAGCGCATCAAGCCCCTCAACATGATGCCACCACATACTTGGAATATAGATCCCATCGCCCGGCTCAAGAGTAGTCACTTGGGCAGACTCTAGTGCATGCTTGAAATTAGGAAATTGTTTATAGTCTGGGTTTTTAAAGTCAATCAAGCTAATTGGTTGGCCGCCCGGAGCCCAATCAATTGGCCCTGGGTACAAATTAGCTAACTGGTCTGGCGGGAAAAGGGTAAAACGACGACGGCCCACCGCGCAACAGGCAATATTATCTGGCAAATCATAATGCGCTGCAATTCGACTGCGATTACCTAACCATACACTCACCAATGGGTTATCGGCATCCAAATTAAGAGGATTTTCCTCTCGAAAACCAGAAAACCAACGATCAACAAAGGTTGATGCCATGTAAAAAGTAGGCGGCTTTTCATCTTCTGCACAGTTGTAAATATTATCGAGCAAATCATTTAGATCGGCTTTAACAGATTGATAATTAAAGCCAGAAAAATCCTTATTATAAAAAATTCTGCCCTCTATATCAGGGTCACCTATGGATGCTGTAACCGGTATATTTTGATAAAAACTTTTCAAATAATCGCCAGCATCAGGCGCTGATTTGAGACCCATTTTTACTAAGGGCCAGTCTGTAACTAGACCCCTAATAACCATTGGCTCCAGGGATGTGTATACATCCTTGGGCACTCGTCCTGGTTCGGTACAACCAATTTCTTTTATCGTTTTATCTATTGTGATCATAAACGTTTATTTTTCCGCTCTATAAGCGACCTAAAATTAGACATTGAGGCAATCACCATATACGCCGCCTGCAAATAGCCAGTAGTCATTAACTCTGATATAGCATCATAAGAAAGTCCATTCAGCGTATCTTCATTAATAGTATAAAAACCTTGTAACTGATTTTTCGTACCATCATCCAATTCAACTTTTAGCGTAAAACTTTCAATTAGATCGTACTTTAGCATTAATTCGATAAATTCTTTGCTTTGTTGCTGCCCTTGATGAATAGCGTCTAGTATTGAACTAATTCTCTGCAAATATTCTGAGTGGCCGCCCTGTTCAAGAAATACTGCCTCACCCTCATCAGAGTTAACTCTTGGACTATCTGCATCAATATAAATTAGACGTTGCTTTTCACCACTTTGAGTCCGTTGATTACCAATAAAAAAAGGCTGCCGCTCAAACATTAAGGGTGTGTAAGCTGCATCCCAACTATCGCCATCTAAAAAGAGGTTTTCATTTTCCTCAAAGCCAAATAACGCGGCCGAATAGAATTTGCCGGTTTCAGAATCTTTGCAAAAACAGATCGGGAAGTTTGTTTGAATATCCCTATATTCAAAAGGAAATGTCACCAATGATGGGATACTATCTCCAAGATCTGCGGATCTTTTGGTAATTATTTTGAGATCTTTATGATTAATATTATCTAAAAGCACATGATTAGCCATGCCGACTCCTGAATTACTTGGGGGTAATTATTTTATCTTTTCAATATACCCTTGGATATTGATAATTGGAATGCCATAAAGAAGCCCTTAACTAATTAAAGCTAAGGGCTTCTTTACAAAACCATAAAAATTAATTAGATACTAAAAACTATATCGAGCACCTAGATTATAACGCGCGTGTCCAACAGAGTACTCTCTGACCTGATACTTCGAACGACCATGAACACGTTGATGCTCTTCTGTTAAGTTAATTCCCTCAATAAAAAATGAGAAATTATCGTTAAATTCATAGCTCGCATTGAAATCTAATTGAGAATATTCTTCCACAAAACGCGGATCTCGGCCCGGTGATGCTAGAAATTCGTCACGCCAGTTGAAAGCAAATCGTATTTGGAAGCCACCCTTATCATAAAAGGCAACCAAATTTGCTGTATCACTCATTCCAGGAACAACCCACTGCTCCTCATTAAGATTAATATCATATTCAAGGTTACCGTTAACCACAGTATAGTTTGCCTGAAAACCAAAGCCCGACTCACCAAACGTATGCTGAGCCATTAACTCGAGACCTTTAACATTTGTTTCGCGCTGATTAATTGGGATAGTGACATCAAATATCGCCACTGGATCACCCTCAAGACCTGTTTGGGTAACCTCAACCTCATCACCTTGACCGGATAATTCTACACCTGGCTGCCCTACATAGTTTTCAGCATAATATTCATTTAAATCGCCCGCATCATAGTCAAAACGAGGGTCACCACCGGTTAAATCATCAATCGCTTGATTGTATAAATCACCCTCAATCGGTGTGTATAAATTTTTAAATAATGGTTGATCTTCAAAGGTGGCACTTATAATGAAATTGTCTACATCTTTGGACCATAAGCCAGCAGAAACATAGCTTCCCTCGGCGTAATACCACTCTAGGGAAAGATCTAGGTTAGTTGCTTCCATTGGGAGAAGCTGAGGGTTTCCTCTACGACCGCCACCACCATCGGCACCCAAGTAATCGATAATTAACGCACCTTTCAGGTCGTTATAAACTGGACGTGTTACCGTCAAGCTATAGGATGCACGCAGGATTACGTCATCCAGCACCTCCATATCGAAATCAAGACTTGGCAAAAACATACTGTAGGAACCATCAATTTCTGAGAAGCCTCTAATGGTATTACCATCTTCATCTTGCTGCTGATATAGATTAAATCGATTATCTAAAATACTCCACTCAACACGATCATACAGTGGCACCAACGCCTCTGAGTGAACCTCGGTTTTTTCATAGCGCATACCATAGAACAGATTAACTGGACGATCGAGAAGATCTCCAACCCAATGGGTTTGAACAAAAATTGAATCAGAAGTTTCTGTAGTTACTTCGTCCAAATCAAAGTTATAGGATGGGCAGAAGCCGGTCAAACAGGGTCCGCCATCACCATCAACATCGCCATGAGTACCCGCCTGAAGAAGCTCTTCACTTCTGTCAATCAGCTCTTGAAAATCCCAGGTGAAAAATTCAGTAACCTGACGAGGATCATCACTTCCTTCAAGGGTGTCGTATACATCTGCAATAGAGTCAACAGTCAGTAAGTCACTGATATCACCGGGATCACCCACGCCACTCCATGTATTACGAGAAATTCCCTTAGATTGACCTCTGTTAGTTACCTCAATGCGACCAACGCCAAAATCTATGCTGTGTCCTTCATCAAACAGATATTCAGCGTCAAACTGAAGCTGCTGAACTTCCATAATGTTATTAAAACTGCCAAATGAACTACCAGATACCTGCATATCTTCAGCATTTACCTGATCGATTCTGGAAATTTGATTATAAGAATTTCGCTCACCAAGCTGTATCTCTAATACTGGCATACCATCCCTACTAAAGTAGCCAGACGTAGTTATACGATTAAGCGCAGCAACTGCCATTGAGCCACCAGAACCGTGCTTACTATTTGGCCTCGCCTCACCCGTTGAATCATGATAGTCCATATTTAAAGTTAGATTATCATTCACTAGCCATTCTAAATTAAAGCCAGCAGATTTATTTTCATCAACAGTAGCAAAAAGCCCAACACCCTGAAGATTATCTTGAGCACAACCTACTTGACGATAGACGGTAGGCGACCAAATATTGCCTTCTTGAATCCACTCGCTTTCCCTTGTACTACAACCAGGATCAAACCATGCTGATAAATCTTGGTGCTGGGTATTCATTTCATTTTTGGCGTAGGTGTAGTCAATAGTACCAGTAATATTTTCAACTGGCCTCCACTGCAAAGTCAGCTGGCCATTGACACGCTCACGGCGAAAATCATCAAGGTTATATTGAATATTAGTTGGGATAGCATAAATACCCTCTGAAACTTCTTCAGGGAAGTTGATAGCTGTTGGATCGCCAACGGGTATTGAACCCCATTCTGCATCATCAACGTTGTTATCCATATCGTCCAAGGTAACAAAATTTCGCCCCATAAAATCTTGAGTAGATACTGACTGAGAGCCACCATCACGAACTTGCTTGCTAGCAGATATAGAAACGCCGATGGTGTCGTCAGCAAAGGTTTGACTAAAAAGTCCCACAATTTCAGGATTCACAGAATTGCCGCGTCTTGTACCTGGATCATAGACCCCCTTGGTACTTATAACTGCGCGAAGACCAGGCTTTTCAAGCGGCTTGCTGGTTATTACATTAACTACCGCACCAATACCACCAGAAGCCACATTGGCTCGACCTGATTTATACACCTCAACTGCGGAAACACCCTCAGATGCAATATTGCCAAAATCAAAAGATCTCCCGCCATTAGTAGGCATCTGACGGCCATTAAAGCTGACAATATTAAAGTCTGGACCAAAACCACGAACTGTGATCTTTGAGCCCTCACCGCGGTCACGCTCAATAGCAACCCCTGTAATTCGCTGCAGAGACTCAGCAAGGTTGGTATCCGGAAATTTTCCTATATCTTCAGCTGATATTCCATCAACAATACCTTTGGCATCTCGCTTAATATCCATAGAGCGCTGCAAGCTGGCCCGAATACCCGTCACTACAACTTCTTCGATATTATCATCGGGACCCTCTAGCACTTCTTCTTGAGAATTAGCACTGTTAGCAACAATCATGGCAATACTTCCGGCTAATAATTGTCTTTTGAATTTAGTCTCGTACTTCATATATTTATCCCTGCTCGAGCTACTTCTAATTATTTTGTTTTTTCTAAATCTACTGTCTGGTCAATCTGATCCAGTTAATATTCATAGGTCCACCGATAAAATCAAAGCGCATGATTTGCTCACCCGCGATAAGATCGATTACGGCGCTTTGAGTTACCCAGTTCTGCCAGTCTCCCGTAGAATCCATGGCTTGTGTATCAACTAGAACATCACCTATCCTATTTTCAAAGCCCTCAGAGTCCCATAAACCTGCAAGTCGATATTCAATAAGATACTCGCCCGTCGATGGAACATTGACGGTGTACTCAATAAAATCACCTTGATCAATCCAGCCAATATTTTGGCCACCGCCTACATCGCCGGTATCCTCTAGATCTATTCCGCTCAAGACGTCATAGTCTTCAGCCTCGATAAAAACTTCGCCAAGTGGCGGCTGAATTTGAAGCCAATTTAAGTTTTGATCCTCGTCAACAAAGTCAATTTGCATGGTATATACCCCAGCGGCCAACTCGAACTCTGGCGAAGTTATGGTGACCCAATTTTGCCAATCACCTGTGTCAGGGATTGACTGAGCATGAATAAGCCCTCCATCCAGCGACATTTCAAAACCATTACTTCCACCCTTACTGGCTACACGGTAATCAACCGTGTAGGGTCCTATGGCTGGAGCGTTGAAGGTATAGCTTACATAGTCTCTAGCGCTTACGAATCCAACATTTTGACCACCGCCCTCATCCGTTGTTTCTTCGACCCCGATCCCCTCTTGAGTAATGAAATCTTCTGCCTCAATACGAATTGGGTCTGCTTTTGGTGCCGCAGCAGTTTGCAAGGCCAATGGACCTAAAAGACAACCCTCAGAGTTAATACAATCGAGGGAAATATTATCTAATTGCAAATGTGCACTGCCGTCGACTCCAATCGTCATTAGTGACGTAAGATTATCGGGATCAAGGGATAACTGTGCTGATGGGTTGTTTAGAAAATCTTCTACAGGAATGCTGTATCTCTGCCAATCATCAAGAGTAAGTTCATCTAATGACCATGAGACTTGTCCCACCGCGGCATCATTAGTACTTTCAGCACCGGATTTCATTTTTATGGTGATAATTTCAGTATTTGTTGCAGAACTATCGATGAGAAGGTCAAAATTCAAAGTAATATTGTGGCCATTTAAAACTGCGTTCTCTGCTACAATACTCATCTCCGCAGTTCCAGCGGGATTAGTGAATTCTAGAACTAGATTATGCTCATCATCAAGGGTAATCCAAGTAATATCAGCGTCATTATCACTTAGTCCTTCTAGTGGAAATTCATCCTCATGATAATGCCAGCTCAAAGGGTGCAACTCGCTTATAAGAGTGTCCGTTGAAGGATCTATATATCCGTCAGCAAGGATCGTTGTTTTTTCCAGTCCGACAGATTCTATTCGATCTGAAGCTGAACGAGAGATCTTTGGCTTTTCTTTGGAGGCACATTCTTCAACACTAGGTTCGATAACGGGGTTACACGTCCATACTTCTATGTAATCTACTAGCATTTGAACAGGTGAATCATCAGCAGCGGCAGAAACATCAAATACAATCTGCATAGGCTGATTAAAGGGCCCATCTGTATCGGCAACTATATCGTCACCAATCTGGTTATATCCCCATAAATTGAGTGTATCTACTGTGTAGACATGAGTGCCATCAATATACCAACGTATTTTTTTCTCACCCCACTCAATGGCATAGGTATGAAACTCATCGGAAGCGGTATCAAGAATATCCTGATTCATAATGACTCCACTCAGGCGATCTAACCCATAGTGCGCTCCCGCAGTCATTTTACCCGCTTCTGAATGCATTAAACTTAGCGCGTTATCACCATCATAGTTGTCGGATACTGGTATTAATTTAAAGGCAGATATTACATCAACACCCGCAGCCGTTCTTACGCCGGCTTCGATACGGCCCTTGTTAATTGGCCGAATGCCTTTAACAGTGGAAGATTGACCATTAATTGCATTAATTTTGAGGCTACCGCCAGCAACGGAAACATCATCACCAACCCACTTGCTCGAATCAAATGCATCAGCAGTGTTAAAGTTATCACTCCAAACCAATTCCCAGCCATATTCATCCAAACGTTCAAAATCATTAACAACATTAATAGTAAGCGTCGCAGTAGATGTGGAGCCAGTAACCGTATTAGTTGCTAAATAGTTTACTGAATCAGTGCCAAAGAAATCTAAATTAGGTGTGTAGGTGAATGTACCATCAGAATTAAATGCAATGGTTCCATTCTGCGTGGATTGCCCCTCTGCCAGAGAAAAACTTAGGTTATCTCCCATATCATTGGTGCTTACATCACCAATCACTTCACCACCATCTTCTTTCGTTTCTACAATATCGCCAACGGCAAATATATCGCGCACAACGTTTTGATCTGCATCACCACCGCCGCCGTCACCACCACAGGCTGTTAGTGAAAATATAAATGGCACAGTTAGCGCGATAAGCACTTTTCTAGCAAACATTTAAAACCTCTTTTCTTCTTTATTTTTGTTTTGCCCTACAAGCGGCATGCTTTTAACATCTATTACTGTAAATTGACCCTAAACAGAAACTTGTTGCGCCTATAAAGCTGATCTGATTCTAAATTACAGATTGGCCTTATTTATTGCGTCCGACTAAAGCACTCGAACTCAAATTTTACAAAAAAACACTAATATAATTAAATTGTGAAAGCAGTGACCAGTAATAGAACATTTTCTAGAGCAAACCTTTTATCTGTTATCTCAGCTTATCGCATATATCAGTCACTTCAAAGAGTCTGATATTTATAGAGTTTTTTTCATGTAAAATAAATTAAAGAGATGCTCAATAAGTTTAAAGTCAGTAGTGAATTGTTAATCTTTATAAAACTTTACAACAAGACAAATTTAAATGAATAACCTTCAATTTGAATCAGTATTATTTAATTTTCACGACGTCATTCTTATGATGATTTCGTTACAGTGCCTATTTTTTGCTCTGCTACTATGGCTAACAAACAGCAAACAAGTTAAGAGTACATTTTTTCTCGCTGCTTTTCTATTTAGCCACTCACTGGTTCCAATTAACGAATTAATGATGTGGGGTGCTGAATTTAAAGTACATGCTCGGCAACAACTTTCTTCCTTGTATTTTGCTCCCGGCATTGCCTACTATATTGACGGACCCTTATTGTTTTTATGTATAAAATCACTGGTTTTTCGTGATTTTACTTTAAAGCGAAGTGATCTTTTACACTTGTTGCCACTCACAATTTACTGTTTATTTATAAGCTTTAGCTTCTATAACAATCCCTTTGATGTTCGCCTAGAAATGCTTAATAGTGAATCATTTGTTTATAGTACCAATTTTGTAACGATTGAGTTTTTAAGTAAATTAACTCGCTTCTCCTACGTTATTGCGTGCTTTATCCTTATTAGTAGATATGGGTTAAGGCTTCAAGAGAAGCACTCCAATATGGAAAAGGCACACCTATCGTGGCTAAGGGCATTAGTTGCTGGCTTTACCTTAGTAATGCTATTTGAGCTAATCTTGTCTGCATCAAAAATCTTTACTCATTATCACTATATATATTTTTATATGGGTCTCACTCGATATTACACCACTTTCTTCTTGATCAATTTGTTGGTATTTACGGCTATTAGATTCTTCGGTATGTTCGAACAGGTTAATGAAGAGGAGTCGCCCAAGAAGCCAGCTGATGAATATATAATTAACCCCGAAGAAGCAGAATCTATTGATACTCGTATTAAGAAAGATCAGCTTTATATGGATCCAGATATAACCTTGGATAGCTTGGCAGACACACTTTTAATTATGCCCAGAGATTTATCAATGATTATCAATAGACATTTTGGGGCTAATTTTTATACTTTTATCAACAGCTACAGGATAGAAGAGGCGAAAAAAATGCTGAAGGATTCAGCAAAGAAAGATATTACCATTACGGAAATATATCTTGCAGTAGGCTTTAATAGTAAATCTGTTTTTTATACTTTCTTTAAAAAGCTTGAAGGCATGACCCCTACAAAATTCCGTCAACTCAATTAGATCGTATCGGACCTATGGCCCGATACGATCATTAAGTATTAGTAGACTAACGTTTGCATGCTGCGTGCCGGGATGGTTAAAGTAACCTGCTGCATATCTGCAAGGAAATGGTAGTCGATAGCATTGTCAGTTTCATTCATAACTACTGTAGCAATTTGGTTATCTGTATTTATGAACGAGGTCGCTAGCAAAACACTACGGCTACTGCTGGTGCTAATTCTTTTAGCCTCAGGACGAATAAACTTTGAGAAATGCCCTATATAGTAATAAGTCGGGGTATAAATTAACTCACCCGTGCGAGTATCCGCATGAATGGGCGCAAAACAAAAGTTACTAACATGGTTAGGTCCGCCAGTGTGATCAAGCAGCAAATTCCAATCAGTCCAACCCACAGTGCCAATATTAAAATCCTTAATCATAGAGCGGGCATAACGCTCTGCGTTTGGCCAGTATTGATAGCGATCTTCTCTAAAGCCTTCCACTGTGCCCTCAGTAAATAGAAGCTCTATTTCTGGGTATGATTCCTTAACGGCAGCCAGATTGTCATGCATACTGTCACCACCCGCCCAAGTTTCATACCAATGGTAGCCAACACCCCATACGTATTTATAGGCTTCTGGGTCATCCAAAATTACATTGGCGCGGTCAGTCAAAAGGTCACGGTTGTGGTCCCAAACAACGATATTTTTATCGCCATAACCCGCCTCTTCCATTGCTGGACCAAGATGATTTTTTAAGAAATCTCTCTCTTCCTGAGCGGTATAAATCATAGACTCCCAGCGCTGGGTAGCCATTGGCTCATTTTGGATTGAAATCCCCCAAATTGGCATGCCTTCACTTTCGTAGGCTTCAATAAATTTTGTATAGTATTTAGCCCAAGAGTCATAGTACTCGGGTAAAAGTTTGCCGCCGCGCAACATATTATTGTTGCTCTTCATAAATGCAGGCGCACTCCAAGGGCTTGCGTAAAGTAATAATTCACCACCCGCTGCTTCAGTGGCCCTTTTGATTAACGGAATACGAAATTGCTTATCTTTTTCAATAGTAAAGGTTTCTAGCGCCTTATCACCTTCATCGATATAAGTATGGCTGGCACTACCAAAATCAGTGCTATGAATTGTTGTTCGAGCAAGGGAATAACCAATACCCTTTTCGGTGTCATAATAAGCCTCGAGGAACTCTTCCTGCTTGGCATTATCTAATTTTGCAAACACCTCAGCACTGGCATCAGTGAAAGAGCCACCAATACCGAGAAATTTTTGAAATTGCTTACTTGAGTTTACAAAAATTGATATTTCACCCTCTGTCGGCTGAACGCGCTCCCTAAATGGGTAGGTCCCCGTTTTGGTTAAGCGATGATCTGTATCTTTTGCTGTTGTATAGACAGTTAAGCTATCCCTAACAGAGTTTTTAGCAGTATTTTCTGCAACAGGCTGATCACAGCCAACAACAAAAATTGAGCATATAAGAATTATTAGATATTTATACATTTAGTTAAAATCCCAAATTTTTTAAATTTATATTAAACACAATAAGCGAAGTATGATTAACATTTTGCGATTATATTATTATTGAAATTTAGGATTGTTCGACTAAGCGAAACTCTTTTACTAGAACTTCACAACCGTTTTTATTAATCCTGCAAGTAAACTAGATCGAGGCACGCCAATCAATTTTGTTTTGCGGTTTAGTAAATACCATATGTGACGTACCCAGAGTACGCTCAAGAAACCCTCCCTCGCAATAACACAGATAGAATTCCCACATGGCTATAAATTGATCGGAGTAGCCCAACGCCTTCACTTGATCAATATTGTCAAAGAATTGTTGTCGCCAGTCTCTAAGGGTGGTTGCATAATGGGGGCCTATATCCTCCATTTGGAAAAGGCGGGTATCAGTGGATTTTTTTACCGCATTGGAAATTGCTGTTACTGAGGGAATAAAGCCACCCGGGAAAATATAACGCTGAATAAAATCTACCGATTTAATCGCTTGATCATAGAACTGATCCTGAATAGTAATCGCCTGAATTAACATAATGCCATCTGGCTTTAGCAAAGAGCTACATTTTGCAAAATAGGTATCCAGATACTGCGGGCCCACTGCTTCAATCATTTCAATAGATACCAACTTATCATAGCTTCCCTGTAGGTCGCGGTAATCCTCCATGAGCAGGGTCACCCTGTCTTCTAGACCAGCTGCCTGAACTCGCTGTTGGGCAACATCAAACTGTTGCTTTGAGATAGTGGTGGTAGTTACCTTACAGCCATAATGGCTGGCGGCATAAATAGCAAAACCACCCCAGCCAGTGCCTATTTCAACTACATGATCAGACTCAGATAACTGTAATTTGTCGCAAATACGCTTTAATTTTGCTGTAGCAGCATCATTTAGGGTGGTTTTATCGTCTGCATAATAGGCACAGGAATACATCATGGTAGGATCGAGAAATAATTTAAACATATCGTTACCCAAATCATAATGAGCTTCAATATTACGCCTACTACCTGCCTGACTATTACGATTCAACCAATGTATCAATCGCAATAACGGTGCTTTAAGTAATGAAAAACCGCCCTCAACCTGATCCATCACCTGACGATTACGCAGCATAATGCGAACCAAGCCGGTGAGGTTATTGCAAACCCAGTAGCCCTGCATATAGGCTTCACCCGCCGCCACAGTGCCGCCAAAAGCAATATCCGAATAAAAGCGCTGATCGATAACCTGAATCTCGACATTTAACTCAGCACAGGACTCAGCACTTCCAAATTGTTGCTCGCCGAGACTATCGATAACTTTTACCTGCCCTACTGCAATTTTTGCCAACCGGGAAAACAATAGCGGACGGCAGATCTTATCAATCCAGCGCACACTAGCCTCTGATGCCTGTTTGGATAATTTATTACTCACTTAGGTTTCCTTATTAGTTTTTTCATGGGCATGTCCTAAAAAAGGCACACCTTTCAACCCTATTTTTAGCGCCTGCCAATAGATCCCCGCAGTGACCTTAAACGACATCAAAGGTATAGCTAATAATTGCTTAGCCATTGATGCTCGAGTGATGGGCTGCGCCTCTAAACTGAGATTCACGTCGAACACTTTTTTGCCCTGACGAAAATTTTGCATTTTGACCAATAGGTTCTTTGAAGGCACTGTAAACTCAAAACCGTACTGCATATCCAAAGGCATAAATGGAGATACAGTAAACACCTTATCGGTACGATAAAATAAGCGATCCGCTCTACCCTGTTTTGGATCTGTCAGCTGATCTTGCCCTAGCACATAGCAGTACATCTCACCCCAGGGCGTATTGGTAACCTCTGCGACTATACTATGAATAGTAATACCATCGGCTTCAAAGCAATAGTAAAAACTAACCGGATTAGATTTATACAACAAATAACGAAGATTGGTTAATAATCGAATCGGGCCCGGTGGTCTGCTACCGGTCTGTTCACTGACTAAATCTCTTACGGATTCAATCAGTGGTTGTGATGGATCACCCAGATGATCAGAGCGCTTAAACCATGCAAAATTGATACGTTTTGATGACCATAATAAAAATTTATCAAATAAATTATCGAGCTCGTCAAGGTCCAAATAGAGCATAAATACTGTGTAACGGAATTGATTGATAGCCGGCATATGCCTACAGTGCGCTAGGGAGCCACTGTAAATGCGACTATTCACTTATATCACCCTCAAACTGCTTAACAGCGTTTAAGGCACTGACGACGCCATCTTCGTGAAAGCCATAACGCCAATAAGCGCCGCAGAAATAGAATCCATTTCCATTTATCTCAGCGTGCCGAGCCTGAGCTGAAACTGATTCTTTGGTATAAATTGGGTGGTGGTAATTCAAGCGCTTTAGAACCATAGACTGATCAACTGCATCGCTATTATTTAAGGTCACACAAAATTGATCTTCACAATCCAGACTCTGCAATATATTCATATTGTAAGTAACCGCCACTCGACTTTGATCGCCATCTAATAGATGGTAATTCCAAGCGGCCCACGCACTTTTACGCGTTGGCATTACCGAGGCATCGGTATGCAGTAAAACTTCATTGTCTTGATATTTTATTGCACCCAACACCTGTTTTTCACTGTCGGAGGGCTTATGTATCATACGCAGCGCCTGATCACTATGACAGGCAAAAAATACTGCATCATAGATCACCTCTCCATCGGAGCTTGTCACTGCAACGCCCTTATCTGTGCGCTCAACCTGAGTCACTGGGGTAGATAGTTTGATTTTATCTCTAAAAGGTCTCGTCAGTGCCTGAGCATAGGTTTTTGAGCCGCCTTTGATAACATACCAATTCGGTCGATCATTGACACTTAATAAACCATGATTGTGGAAAAACCGCACTAAATAACGGGCGGGAAATTCAAACATTAACTTTAGATCAGCGGACCACACCGCCGCCGCCATAGGCACCAAGTAATAGTTAATAAATACCTGGCTGTATTTATGCTGTTCAAGATAGTCTCCCAGAGAAATATCGCCTGATGAGTCTTGAAGAAGATCGGTCGCTTCACGATTAAAACGCAGAATATCTAAAATCATACGCCAAAAAGAGGGTCGGAAAATATTCCGCCGCTGGGCAAATAGGCTATTAATGGTAGAGCCCATATATTCCAGCCCGGTTTTATCGCACTTGACACCAAAGCTCATCGTTGAAAGCTGCTCTTGTACCCCTAGCTCTTTTAACAGGGCAATAAAGTTCGGATAGGTCTTGTGATTGAACACAATAAAACCGGTATCGACACTAAATTGTTTACCTTGGTGGCTGATCTCATGAGTATGGGTATGACCACCAATATAATCATTGGCCTCATAAAGTGTAATATCGTGCTTTTTATTAAGCTGATAAGCCGCTACATTACCTGATATACCACTGCCAATAACCGCTATTTTCATAGATATTCTTATTATTAATTACCAAGGGGCATCTGTTGGGGAGCAAGCTCCAGCAAGCTGGAATCATAACCTAAAGATGACACAAATTGGGTTAACTCATCCATCATTTTTGCAGAAATTTTCGGCTGACGCGCCATTATCCAAACGTAATCTAAATTATTTCTGCCTATCACGGTGTGTTGGTAATTTTCGTCCAAATAGACAATGCGGTAATCGGCTTTAATGGGCCATATAAATTGCATACCCCATTCGGCATTTGTCGCAGTATTGGCAATAAAACCTCTGGGGTTATAAACCTTTTTTTCACCCTCAAATGACCCTGCATTAAAGGTAAATGTAGTCGCTATAGAGCCATCATCATCCAAACGATAAGATTCTATGGGGTTATAGGCATTTTTCTCTAAAAAGGTGGGAATATTGGCAATTACATACCAGTCGCCCATAAAACGCTCAATATCAACGTAATCGACGGTTTTAAGTGGCTTGTTACTTTGACAGGCAAGTGTAAAAGCAAGCATCACAAACAAAGTTATTTTTTTATACCACACAGGCTAACTCCCAATTGGTCTTATTTTTGCTGTCTAATGTAATGCAACAGACCGCCAACTTCCAATTTAGATTTTAAAGACAACCACTCACCATTGGCGGTATATTCAAGGGTTATATCTGCTTCAGAACTGTGGATCAATAGGGACTTATGTTCATCGCTTTGGTTATTGGTCTGTTTTATCTCTACGGTAACTAGCTCACCATTTTCGGTATTCAATAATTGATTACCCACAAGTTTTGAATAATCCCAGTAGGCAAAGCTTTTAACACAACCCTTAACAATCTGAGTTTGATCATCGCTGACAATAAATAGTCCAGACTTGTCTGAACTGGCTATGATTTTAATGGTTTTACCACGCTTTAGGGTCTGTGACTGCAAACCTACTAAACAGCCATCTTGCCAGGTTTCTTTTGATTGATGAGTGTATTTAAACGGTAATAAACCCCAAAACTTCCCTTCTAACTGCATATCGGAGTCAACTGTGATATTTTCAGCATGGCGTTTAACGAAAAAACTATGGGTTCCCACCGGGTTTTTATCCAAAAAAACGTTAAACGATATTTCCTTAAATCCTGCCTCAACCTGTGGTTGTGCAAAAGCGGTCGATTTGAGACCAACAAGCAATAATAACGCTATCAGAAATAACCTTATCATTAGCTATCTATAACTTTTCTACGCGGCTTCCAGGGGAAAAAGGTATTAGTAGAGTCAATATAGGCTTGATAATCTGGCCTGCGGTCGGTTATTCCCTGCTCCATATTACCCACCCCCGAGAACTTAAGCAGGAGATATGTCATTACCAATGGCGCTAACAGTATCCACGCAGATCCGGTAGGGATAGCGTATATAAACCAAGCCCACCAGATACAAAACTCGCCAAAATAATTGGGGTGACGACTATAACGCCACAGCCCCGAAGATAGCGTGGAGCTTTCCTTGACCACTCGGGAATTAAAATAGTGGAGCTGGTGATCGGCAACAGATTCATAGATAAAGCCAAATAACCACATTGCCACACCAATAGAGTGCCAAACTGACCAGACTGTTGATGAAGCTTGATCAGCACCGGCTGTAAAAACTGGAACAAATATTGTGCTTAACACCCAAGCCACAAGCGCCTGAAATACAAAAATTAAATACAGGCTTTTATAACCAAAATTAGGCGAGTTGCGCTTACGAATAACCTGATAGCGCCTATCTTCTGGCTTGTTTCTACCGCGTTTAACTAAAAACCAGGTAAGGCGCACAGCCCAAATGGAGACCATCAATAACATAACTAGGCTAACGGGATTATTAATGCCCGACAAAAAAGCGTAGGTGCTAACGGCAAGCAGGGTTAACAGCGACCAAATATAGTCGACAATACTGACATCTTCGATAATTAAGCTTACAAACCAAGTAATACCTGCCAACAGCAACAGCATTTTTAGGCTTGCCAGCATAAAACTGGTATCCAGGGTGAAAAGAATGTCCATTTTACAGTTCCATAATATTAATACGATGTTTAAATTGTTCTGCTAGCCATAGCAACAGCGGCATAAGGACAGCCCAGCCCACAGCGAGTAAAGTTAATGCCATGGTGCGATCTAAAAACACCACCGCTCCAAGGTTTTCGCCTGCGATAAAGGCCAGAGGGCCAAAAACTACGCCAAGCAATAAGGCTAAAAAATAGCGATTTTTTAACCAAGCCATAGAGTGGTTGATGGTAGTCGCAAACAGTGCCCACATAGCCACTAGCCAAATAGGGGCAATACTAGCACCCCCAGATGAAGCATAGGCTAACCAGCCAGAGGCTAACAATAATGACTCCCAAATAATGCCAATAAACACAGCTGAAATAATTAGGCATAACTCTGAGTAGAGGTTGTTATCACGCAATAGATGCAAGATAACGATGATTGATGCAACAGCCACTGCCACTAGCGGATAACCTTGGGCCGCACCAACAACACAGGCAAACCAGCCAATCTGAAAGCCAATAAAGTTTTTTATAAGCCCCATAGTATTCTCAAACCATTTTATCTTGTTACGCTTATTTACACTAAAAGGTTTAGCCCGAAGGTCTGTTTAATGATGCATTGAATTACTTTTAGGGTGGGGTAATTAAAATATGGCAGATAAAAAAAGGCCCCTAAGCGTTAGCGAAGGGGCCTGATCTTACTTATTGAAAACATACATTACACTTTGTTACTAACTTCCTTGCTTTTAAGGAGCTTGCCTAATTCCAGTTCTTGGGAGAATACTGGACCCTTTAGACGCTCCAGTAGTCTTAGAATGAAATTGAGTATGAACCTACAACAATCAACTCATCAGTCTGATCACTATCACTTACTGTAAGGCTCAAACTATCATTGATAGCATAAGTTACATCAGTGTGATTACCGGTTGCATCATCATCACCATAGGCGAAAGAGAAAGCACCCGCATCATATCCAACAACAGTATACTGATTGTCAGCATCTGAATTGTCATAGACAGTTACGCTGGCTGGTCCAAAGCTTAGACCAACATAAGTTTCTTCAAAATCAGAAGTACCATCAGCA
>MDTB01152564.1_pt1 | contig 21117 bp, 22 predicted proteins | sample 811161 | NCBI WGS metagenome assembly MDTB01 (sample SAMN05326650, study PRJNA326480) | marine metagenome | isolation source: seawater | place: Mediterranean Sea | collected 2009
AGTAATATTTTTGTTGGACAATGTCAAATCAATCGTTGCGGTCGCTTCAGGAAAGGGTGGTGTAGGCAAGTCGACAGTAGCAGTTAATTTAGCTCTTGCCATGCATTTAGAGGGGCTAAAGATTGGCCTACTTGATGCGGATATTTATGGCCCAAGTATCGCTATGATGTTGGGAGTCAGTGATAATGATCGTCCAAAATCAACGGACGGCCAGACTATATTGCCGCTAACAGCCCATGGTCTGAGTACTATGTCGATCGGTTATCTGGTTGACTCACAAACCCCAATGGTTTGGCGTGGGCCGATGGCTTCAGGTGCACTGAAACAAATGTTACAGCAGACCGATTGGGGCCCTTTAGATGTCTTGATTGTTGATATGCCTCCTGGCACCGGAGACATCCAGCTCACTCTCTCGCAGACCGCGCAGTTGACTGGCGTTGTTATAGTGACGACTCCTCAAGACATTGCGCTTTTAGACGCGAAACGAGGCATAGAGATGTTTGCAAAAGTGGAGATACCTGTTTTGGGGATTATAGAAAATATGTCCGCGATGCAATGCTCTGTTTGTGGTAATTTCGAGCCGGTTTTCGGGTCTGGCGGTGGCGAAAGGATAGCTCAAAGCTATGAGACGAAATTGCTTGGGCAATTGCCACTGGATAAGCGGATTCGGGAACACGGTGACATTGGCACCCCAATAGTTTTAGGCCATTCAAAGACACCGGCTGCGCAGTCCTACATTTCAATAGCGAGGTCCTTAACAGAGCGCCTTTCCAGCAAGGGCATAGGTGCTAGCCCAGATATTATTTTCGATTAATTAAGTGGCAGCTTATGCCCCCTAGACTAGGTTTTACTCTGGTGTGGATTACTTAGGAGACGAGTTAATGAGTATCAAGTCGGATCGATGGATAAGAAGGATGGCAAAAAAGTTTGCCATGATTGAACCATATGAATCCGATCAGGTGAGATATTTTTGCGGTGAGAGAGTCATATCTTATGGTGTATCGAGCTATGGCTATGATGTGAGGTGCGCAGATGAATTTAAAATTTTCACAAATGTTCACTCAAAAATTGTTGATCCAAAAAATTTCGATAGAGATGCGTTCGTAGACATCAAGGGTGACTGTTGCGTTATTCCACCGAATTCTTTTGCCCTCGCCAGAACAATAGAGTACTTTCGTATCCCCCGTTCGATATTAACCGTCTGCTTGGGTAAATCCACCTATGCTCGATGTGGAATAATTGTTAACGTCACTCCCCTAGAGCCTGAATGGGAGGGGCACGTTACGCTCGAGTTCTCAAATACGACAAGCCTCCCGGCCAAGATATATGCGAACGAGGGTGTTGCGCAAATGCTATTCTTCGAGTCAGATGAGATTTGTGACATCTCCTACGCTGATCGAGGAGGCAAGTATCAAGGGCAAACAGGTGTAACATTGCCGAAGACTTAAATGCTCAGGGGCTCAACAGAGCGGTCTTTAAAGCTAACGCTTGTTGTTGCAGCTTTTGAGTATTCTCTGGTCCAGTCCTTAGCACTTGTTTTTGCAACGGCAGCAATTTCTCTAGTTCCGGATCGGCAAACTGATATAAAACTGATTCGCGGGTCAACTCGATGGGTTCAATTATGATTGGTGTCGACAAAACGCGGTCAATTGCTTGCAGAAGAATACCTTCCATTTGTCTGATGTTATATCCCATCTCGGAAAAGGCTTTCTCGATCAAGGGTCTCGCAATATGGAATAGTTCAGCTAGGGCCGCCATGTCAACAGATGCTACAGCCTCTATTGTGGCGTCATAACGCTCATAATTGCCTGCATTCAACCATATTGTTTCGCCATCCATATGGGTCGTGAACTTACCGGTCGGTTGAGTGAGAGGGAATATTTTCGAGAGAACCACGCCTCGAGAAAGGCCGTCTAAGTAACTTGCAGCGCGTCGCAACAGATCGTCCACAGCAAGCCACCTGACTAAATCTCTGTTGGAAGAAATATCTTCAATGCGCCCGCGAAGGAAAGAGTCACTTTCATTGAGACTGGGCAACACTGGTTTTGGAGCAGGTTCAATCTCTAGGTGTTCCTCTGAAACTTCAACGATGGGTGTTATTGGTATTTCGGCTTCAGGAATGACAGGCTTTTCGATGACAACTTCCTCTTGAACTGGCTCGGGAAGCATCTCGGCCTCAATATCGACTTCCTTTATGATTTGAAGTCTGTAGATCAGGCCTCCAGCAATCAGAAGTGCCGCAATTGCGCCCAGTACTAGTATAATGGTGCTTGGATTCGTTCTTTTGTCCGTCGGTTGCATAATTTTTCCTCAGTTGCTCCTGTTGACAGTAAACACCTTTTTGTTTCCTATTTCAGCCTCTTGCAATAGCATACTATAGTCTTTCTTATTTTCAATTTGTTCTAACTTTACTAAAAGGTAATGCCAGTCTTCAGCAAACCATAGATTAGTCACTCTAGTATCATTTTGTCTCAGCCTCCGCATCATTATAGTTTCTAGATTGCCTATTGGTGTAGCAAGCGTCTCATGGCGAACGAACTCGTACCGGTAAGTCTGATGTTGGCCCCGCGAAATAACTGAGTATTCAAACTTTTCAGCTCCAACTGCTAGATCACGTCTAAGTTGCATATACTGTGTGGGGATATCAAGAACTCCAATCTCTATCGGGGCAATCGAGCTTTTTTCGCCTCTTTGATAATGAGCGTTTTTCTCTTCCCAATCAAAATTTTGGAACTCAGATCGCCTGATACCCATGAAAGAACGATCGATTTGATAATCCAAAGGCGTCAACTGGCCATTGTCGGAAACTCGATAGTTTGATGCCTCTCTCAGGTTGATCATCAGACCAGACGCCCTCAACTCCTCTAAAAAATGTGAATCCGAAGTCTGAGTCAGTGTTTTTACTGCTGTAATGGGAAGACCATTGTATTTAGCCGAGTATACCGCATTGTAAGGCAATATTTCTGCTAATCGGTTTCCAGAGGCCAAGCATAGTTCAAGTGTAAAAACACTCAAAAGAGCCATCATCTTTCCCCGCATAAGAATTTCCCTCTAGCGATAGCAATAATTACCCGGAGTTTACCGTAATTCTACTCTCTGGTCCCTGTGGTGACTATTTTTCCTTTAGGCGGCAGAGCCACGCCATCAAAAAGCGCGTTTTTACTTTTCATTACAACGCAACCTTGAACTAACCACTTTGCTGCTATCGGGAAGAGAACATGGTCGATTCCCAGGATCCTCTTTGCCAAGGTATCAGCACAATCACTATCTTTGATAGGTACTGACGCTTGAATAATAGCAGGCCCGCCATCTAGCTTGGAGGTAACAAAATATATGGTAGCTTCTGCTTCAATAACTCCAGTCTGCAAAGCTCGCTAATGGGTATTCAATCCCGGGTGTTTAGGCAGGATCGAGTGATGAATTTCAATTAGTTTTCCGATAAAACGATCAATGAAATTTGTGCCTAGTATTCGCATGAATCCCGCCAAAATCACCAAATCGGGAGAGTAGTTTTCGATACTTGCAGCCAATATGTTGTAATAATCGTTCCGATCGTTGAAGTGGTTATGATCTATGATCTGAGTTGGTATACTACATTGTTTGGCTCGAGGCAGTCCGGCGGCTGAAGATCAATTACTTACCACCCCGGCGATTTGAGCTCTCAGCTTCCTATCGGCAATTGCATCGAAGAGAGCCTGAAGATTTGACCCGCTTCCAGATATTATAATGACAATCTTAAAGGCTTCATTTTCCTTCACTTGTCCGTCCCGACGAGCTCCACTTGTCCTTCATCAAGGGCATTTGGAACGATTTCGCCGATAACACAGGCCTGCTCTCCCTCGAGCTCGAGAGCATGCAATAATTCGTTTTCCAGTCCTCCGGGCACACAGACAATCATGCCGATACCGCAGTTAAAGGCCTTGAACATTTCGGGGAAGGCTATATTTCCAGCATCTCGAAGCCACGCAAAGATTTCTGGCATTTGCCAGGATGAGCAATCAATAATTGCTTTGCATTCCTTTGGCATAACTCTAGCTAAATTCTCAATTAGCCCCCCACCAGTTATATGGGCGATCGCATTAATTGTTGAAATTTTATGCAGTTTAAGCAAGGTTTTTGCGTAGATCTTTGTGGGGGCCATCAGATGATCTATTAGGCTTTTTCCTGACAATGAAAAGTTGGTGGGATTCGTCTTAGTTTGGTCTAGAATTTTTCGAATTAAAGAATAACCATTTGAGTGCGGCCCACTGGACTTTATTCCGATTAATTTATCACCTGCGCTAACCCGTTTACCATCAATTATTTCAGACTTTTCGACAACACCGACGCAGAAGCCGGCCAGATCATAATCTTTGCCCGAATACATACCTGGCATTTCTGCTGTTTCTCCACCTATCAGTGCGCAGCCGGCCATCTGACATCCGTCGGCTATTCCGTTGATAACGCTCTCCGCAGTTTTCAGATCAAGTTTTGCAGTTGCATAATAATCAAGGAAGAACAAAGGTTCTGCGCCACAAACTACTATATCGTTAGCGCACATGGCTACGAGATCGATGCCAATTCGTTCATGCATGTCATGTTGTATGGCGAGGCGAAGTTTTGTCCCTACTCCATCAGCTCCTGCCACTAGTATGGGATCTTTAAAGCCCTTGGGCACTTCAAAAAGAGCACCAAAGCCTCCCAATCCAGAAAAGACGCCCGTGCGGCTGGTTCGTCTTGCTGCGCCTTTGATGTTTTTTACCAGCTGATTGCCCGCTTCTATATCGACGCCCGCATCTTTGTATGTCAAATTCGATTTTTTCTGATTCATCATTTTTGTTAACTCATAAAACCAAGTATTCTAGGCCTCCTAAGCAAAATTTGCATCAACCACTGTTATAATCGAGTCTAAATTTTAGGAGCAAATGACTTGAAATCTCTTATGCTGGCGACTTTGGTATTTTTTAGCGGTTTCGTTCATTCAGAGTATGTAGAGAATCTCTATGTTGGAAGAGTAAATGTGCCCAATCAAAGTTCACTTTCTCAACTGCAAGGTGTTCGTGATGCCAGTAATCAGGTTTTGATCAAGTTGACAGGTGATAGCGAGGTGATTCACGTGCCAGTTGTTAACGAAGTGCTGCTTCGGCCAGACGACTATGTAGGCACTGTGGGGTATAGGGCGGTTGAGGAATCAAACGGCGCTAAAACAGTTCCGTCTGTAGGTCTCGAGGTTAATTTTTCCAAGGTTGCTTTGGACGAATTTATCCGAACAAATAAATTACCTATACTCCCAGCTAATAGGCCATTACTTTTATTGTGGATAATTCGTGACAATCGCGCCACTGGAAGGGAATTTGTCTCCGAGCATACCGCCCCAAGCATAGTCCAACTGGTAGCAGACAAACTTGAAGATAGAGGAATCCCGTTTGTCTTCCCTATTTATGATCTCCAAGACAGGATAGCATTATCCGAGAACAATGCATGGGAATTTAATGCCAAAATGCTTTTTGACGCTTCGAAACGATATGACAGCGACGTAATAGTTTTGCTCCGATTTTATGAGACCTCGTCGGGTGAAGTGCGAGGCTCATGGCTTTATCAACATGCGGGTAGGCGAAAACTTGGTGACGATCGATCAGGCAGCATCTCGCAATTTATTTCATCTAGTTTTGATCAAATGGTTGACCAAGTTGCAAAGTATTATGCATACATACCGCAAAACGAAAATAACGATCTGGTTATAGAGGTTGATGGCGTGGATACGTATGCGGGCCATCGTCTCTTATTAAAGAAGATCCAAGAAATTGAATTAGTTGAATCTTTGCAAATCTCAACCGTCAGAGGTTCGAGGATTAACCTTGCTGTTCAAGTAGAGGGGGAGATAGACCGGTTCTTTACAGCTTTGCTTCGGAGCGGCCACTTTGCAACCAGCAGAGCTGATCCATTAGCAGATGGATCTAAGATCTATCTCAAGTGGATTGCACAATGAGCCAGTTGACGCTTGGAATTGCTTTGAGCGACGATGCGACGTTCACCAACTTTTATGCTCCCTTGGGCACGACACAGCACATTGCTTTGAGTTCTTTGAGAGAAAAGTCGTATCAAAGTGTTTTTTTATCGGGGCCCCTGGGAACAGGTCTGTCTCATCTCCTTCAAGCCGCTTGCCATGATGAGCAGGATTCCATCTACATGCCGTTGGGCGATATGGCACAAGCTGCGCCTGAAAATCTGTTCGATCGATTAGAAATGTCTCGGTTGGTTTGCCTAGATGATGTGCATACTGTGATTACCAGAACCTCTTGGCAGCATTCTGTCTTTAACCTTTACAACCGATGTCTTGATAACGGAACCAAAATGATTTTTTCCGCGCATTGCAGGTTAGACTCTTTGGGCGCAGTTCTCCCAGACTTGTTGTCACGGCTTAAGTCTGGGCTTGTTATTCACTTTTCAGATTATCGAGAGCAAGATTTGTTAGGCCTTCTAAAATATCGGGCTCAAACTAGAGGAATGACGCTGACTAATGAAGTTGCTCTTTATATTTTGGCTCGTCTGGCTCGGAAAACGCCAGAGGTTATGCATGCATTGGAGTTGCTTGATCAAGCATCATTGGAGGAAAAGAGGCGTGTAACACTTCCCTTTGCCAAAAAAGTGCTGAATATCTAACTTGTATCTGATGCCATGATTAATTGCAGCTTATCGTCACAGTAAACACTCCGCGCAATACATGTAAATCCCTCCGGGGTCATCAAGGTTTTGAAGAAGCCTCATAGACTGTAAGCCATTAATCAGAGCACCCTGGGTTCCAGAATCGAGCTCTATTTGCAGAGGCAGAAGCCTCAACTCACTTAAAAAAGAAGTGCTAAGCTGCAATGCCAGTTTCTCAAAAAAATTTGTTGGTCTTTGACGAAAATCAAGCTGATATGAGTCTATTTTGGCTAGTTTTGCCGCAATTTCGATTGCATCTCCTAAATCTCCAATTTCATCTATCAATCCAAGTTCTAGAGCTTCAATACCGGTCCAGACCTTACCTCCGGCTAATTCTTCAACCGCTTTAACTTCGAGGTTCCGGCCATTGGCGACCAAAGTTATAAATTCGGAGTATTCATGCTGCAGATTGATCTGCATCAGATCCTTAACCTTTTCAGGTAGTGCTCTGTCTGCTCGCATGGATCCCGCTAGCCAAGTTGTTCCAACACCATCGGTGGTGATTCCCAGTGAATCTAGGCTTCGTTCAAAAGTTGGTATGATTGAATAAATTCCAATAGAACCTGTGATTGTCGTTGGCATAGCGAGGACGTGATCTGCCTCGGCTGCGATGTAATAACCGCCAGAGGCGGCGACGCTGCCCATTGAGACCACGACAGGTAGAGTATTTCTAGTTTCAGAAATCGCATCTCGTATAATTTCAGATGCAAAATAGCTCCCGCCGCCGCTGTCAATCCGCAATACCACGGCTGCGACGTTCGAATCATTGCTGACTTCTTGAAATATTTTGGCGAGTGTGTCTCCCCCGATGCTACCTTCTGGTTGCTCACCATTAAACATGCTCCCCTTGGCAACGACTATTGCTATCTTTTTTTGGGTCAAATTCCTATTTAATACTGTCTCGTTGTCGACATGGCTGAGATAATCGGACAGATCGATACTCCGCAGTTGCCCTTCCGCATCAGATTCGAGCTCATTGAGATATTTTGATAGTTCGGTTCGAGATGCGAGTCTATCTACCAGTCCCGCATCAAGTGCCATAGTTGCAAAATCACCTTTTGCATCAACCAATCGAGCATGCATATTATTGATATTTGTTTCGATTGTGCCCTCCGGGAGCTCACGCAAAATCTCCATTTCTTTCGAGTAAAAATCCCAAAGGGATCCAATCCATCTGGAAGTTTCCTCACGAACCTCCTCGGACATCATATTTTTAATGTATGGTTCCACCGCGCTTTTGTGCTCGCCCACTCTCAATACGTTCACCGAAACTTGCAGTTTGTCGATAGCATCTTTGAAGTAGTTCCTGTAGGCCGCAAAACCGCTTATCTCAACCAGACCAAGTCGATTAATGATGATTTCATCTGCATGGGCCGCTAGGTAATAGTCGTGCTGAAATAAGTAATCTGCGTACGCTATTATGGGTTTATCGCTTTTCTGGAATCTTTTGAGAGCATATCCAACTTCTACCAGTTTACTGACACCACCTCCCTCGAGATAATTCAGATCTAGTATCAGATGAGTGATTCTTGGGTCTTGGGAGGCAGAGTCTATTGCTCGAATGACGTCTCTCACCAAGGTCTCAGCATGCCCAGCGACGCCTTGGTTAAGAATTTCGGCTAAAGGTTCAACGTAAGTTTTTTGATCGACCAAGACGCCTTCCGGCACTATAAGAAGTGCAGTCTTCTCGTCCAAAGGTGGTGGCTTATTGGCCGTTAAAGCGCTTGTCAAACTGCCTATGGCAATCACAAAGAGTGATAAAAATATCAGATTCGTCAGTATCCTTAACGAGTTTGTTACCAGTTTGATGCCGCCCAAAAATTTTTGCCACAAGCTTTTCTCCTTTGACATGTTCCCCTCCTTCTAACCTTCGTCGCTTGATGAGCGATTGCTCTGTTTGCAACGCAGCCAAAAGGAACACGCCGAAAAAAGCACAACGGTCGTTAAAAGCTCGGCAACGTCTAACACTCCGGGCGATGGGCCGGCAATGTTATCCACTGCTACGTAGAAGTAAAGCAATACTACGAAACACATCCAGAGCAGAGAACGGTCATGGCCGTTAAGAACTCCGGGGATAAAGATCATCAGCGGCGCTAGCCAAACGTAGAACACAAGAGGCGCACCTTGAATGAAAGGATTGAGCGTCAAGATTCCAAGTAGGCTAAAATAACTGGCCAAAGTCAGGCCTCTTGAAATTTTCAGTGATTGAGATTTACCCATTTTGAACGTGGCGCAACTTGAGGGCGAGGGTTGCTATTCTCTTGCCTTGCGTCCGGCAAATACTTATTTCCTGCGGACTCAGTTCGTCTGATTCTAAGTGGCTAGCACCATATGGAGTGCCTCCCAAACGAGTTTGCGATAGAGCATTCTCTGAGTACGGCACTCCCGCCAGCACCATGCCATGGTGCATGAGCGGCAGCATCATAGTAAGGAGAGTAGATTCTTGGCCGCCATGAATGCTCGAAGTTGACGTAAACACGCCCGCGGGTTTGTCGATGAGTGCGCCACTTAACCAAAGCTCCGAGGTTTGATCCAAAAAATATTTGAGAGGTGAGGCCATGTTTCCAAAGTGTGTTGGGCTGCCAAGCAATAATCCGGAACAATTAACTAAGTCATCGTTCCCGCAAAAGAGGTGACCACTCTCAGGTATCGCTGCCGCAACCGATTCGCAGTTCGTTGATACTCGAGGAACAGTTCGAAGAACTGCCGCCAAACCGGCAGTCTCAACACCAATAGCGAGTTGTTGAGCTAGTTTTAACACATGTCCATTTTGGCTATAATACAGTACAAGAATGTTTGGCTTATTCATTTCACTAATTTGAAAATCTCTTCAGCAGGTCTGCCGATCACTGCTTTTTCACCTCTGACAACAATTGGTCTCTCGATCAACTTGGGATGACGAATCATCGTGTCTAACAGATAATCATCATTCAGGTTTTCGTTTGAAAGTCCCAAAGTCTTGTAATCTCTCTCTGAGGTTCTTAACAACTCTCTTGGATTAAGGCAAAGCTTCCGCAACAAACCTGAGAGCTGGAGTTTGACCAAGGGCTCCTTCATGTACTCAACAACATTTGGCTCAATATCATTCTCGCGAAGCAGAGCCGACACCGCTCTCGACTTAGAACAGTGAGGATTGTGATATATTGTGTACACATTTACGATACTATGTGAGGCTCTGGACCATACACTTTACACTATACACGATTAATGAGACCGTGGGGACTAACGGTTTATGGGTGCTTTTGATTTGCTGTCAGGAACGTTATTTTTATAATCGCGCTAATGCTAGGATTGAAACCGGTTGGAAACTTCATTTCTTTAGATTGCCATGCGCGCCAGAAATTAGATCCAATGTTACATCGCAGTGACCGTCGTGCAATAAATAACGCGCACTTACGTTTTCCATTATTGATCGAACTGCATTGAAATGTCTTTGTCATATTTAGCGGTCCAACAAAACATAAGTGCGCGTAATTGTTACTATAGACTCAAAACACATCGAAGGAATTTGTCATTGAAATTTAGTCTACTGCCACTTATTCTTTTGCTCATGGGGTGTCATGCAGACCAACGTTTTGCTCTTCACGGTGGAGGGACTGCAACATTTGGGGGGCCCCGAGGGCAATTGACGGTCATAAATTATTGGGCAATATGGTGCTCACCCTGCCGCCACGAGATACCTGAACTCAATCGATTCGCAACTGAGCACAAAGATCAGTATGCTCTGTTGGGCGTCAATTTTGATGGCACTAGCGGTACTGAACTAACACAGCAAATTCAAGATTTAGGCATCGAGTTTAACAATCTGTTGGACGACCCAAGAACCCTTTGGGGACTGGAAAGGCCGGATGTGCTCCCAGAAACGTTAATCATCGACGCGAAGGGGGAGCTTCGACATCGATTGGTTGGTCCTCAAACTTATGATTCTTTGCAAAGATTGCTCAATGACCAGGGCACTCTTTAAGTGGATTGAAATTGAATAGGCTTCTTTACAAGCTCAATTTTGATAAACACGGAGTAAAGGAAACTGTCTCAGAGCGGTTGTCCTGACAGCAAAGAGTCCAGATATGCCTTGGAGGTAAGCATATGCCGGCGTTGATGACCGAGCAGGTGACCAGCGTGCACCATTGGAACGATACATTGTTCAGCTTTCGAACCACCAGAGATCAGTCCTTCAGGTTCACTAACGGCCATTTCACCATGATTGGTCTTCCATCTGAATCCAGACCGATAATGCGAGCATACAGTTTCGCTAGCGCCAATTACGAGACTGAGCTTGAATTTTACAGCATCAAGGTACCGGATGGACCTCTCACGTCCAAGCTGCAACTGTTGAAAGTGGGTGACGAAATTTTAGTGAGTCGAAAGTCAACCGGGACCCTCGTGGCTGACAATATGATGCCTGGCCGCACTCTTTACATGATAAGTACCGGAACTGGTATTGCGCCGTTTCTCAGCCTAATAAAAGATCCAGACATTTACGATCGTTTCGAGAAGGTAGTTCTCACTCATGGAGTACGGCACATCTCCGAATTGGCCTATGCTGACTACATAGAAAATGTTTTGCCGGAGAACGAGCTAATTGGGGATATGGTTAAACATCAGTTAATTTATTACCCTACAGTAACAAGGGAAGCCTATCGGAACAACGGACGCATCACCGATCTCTTTCGAACTGGAAAGCTCTTCACTGATCTCAGTTTACCTTTCCCTAGTCTAAGTGATGATAGATTTATGGTTTGTGGCAGTCCGAGTATGCTCAAAGAATTCTGCGGCATTATCGATCGCAAGGGCTTTTGGGAGTCCCGCAGTGGGCGAGCGGGCCACTACGTCATCGAACGCGCCTTCATTGAAGCGAGTAAATAGCGCCATAACACGCTCACAAGCTTGAGGTTTTCCAGTCAATGTTTTTTTATAGCCGGTTAAGGTTTAAACACTTCAAGCGCCCCCGGGCTACGCAGCATTTTGTTGACCTCGTCCGAGTGCAGCGTCTCGGCTGTAATCATTTCTCGAGCGTATTCTTCCAATAAAATATCTTCTGCTGAAACTGCTAGACTCAAGAGCTTCTTGTACAGAAGAAGCACTGATTTTTCATGTTCAAGACTTTCTCTCAGGATGTCGCCGATGTCATGTTTCTCGGTCTCGAGTAAAGGCCCTATTTTCAATGAGGGATGACCACCCATCATCGTTACAAGTTCCCCAGCACGATGAGCGTGCAGAAGACCTTCACTGGCGTTTGCTTTCATCCAGTCGACTATTGGAATGCGATTGAAACCATACACCATTAGTGAGTAGTGGGAGTAACGTACCACTCCGGCTAGTTCTGCTTCCATTATCCTGTTGAGAATATCGATCGCTTTTTGATTGTCTTTTTCTTCCATAGTTTGAGCTCCCGGATTATTTTAAACTATCTGGTTTTTTCTAGCTGATGCTTTTGTCGTCGATTTTTACTATTCTACACACAAGTCTGGATCATAGTGCCACTATATGTCGGCCTATTGAGGGACGTCATTAAAATTCCGGTTATAATTCAGAAACACATGGCAGATATATGGATGGGCGCAAAGTTTGTGTGTATTCGCCTTATTAGCACTGGCACGCTATCCTGCAATTCTGTTTTAGTCGAATTAATTCGCATTCTGAGTGCATAAAAGGTCGACCATTTACCGCGTTCGATGCATTTGAAATTTATTTTTCGCTTAGCGATGATTGAAATGGATGATCTAAATATGAGAGCTATGATGTCTGAGCCACTTGTCCAATTTATGGGCATAGGGTTGGCAGTTCACTTGTTAGCTAAAGTGATTCTTCCTCCAGCAGCTTTGGATGCAGATTATGAAATCGTGGTTAACGAGGCCAGATTGTCATATTTTATTCAGATGCAAGCGAGAGCTTTTCAGTCTGAGGATGCCAAGAGTTTGCTTGCCAGCCTTAGCAAGTCGGATAAGGATCGTTTGATCCACGATTATGTTCGCGGCGAAGTGCTGTTTCGCGAAGCCATGGCCATGCGGCTGGATGAAAATGATGAGATCATCCGTCGTCGTCTGATCCAAAAAATGGAATATATCGCTCAAGGTTTCTTCGATGAAATCTCACCCCCAGACAAAAATGAGCTGTTACATTTTTATGAATCAAACATAGAGGATTATCGAGTGCCCGCTCAGATTACTTTTACTCATGTTTTTGTTGCTCATGAGGGACGGGATGAAACGACTGCAAAAAGGTTAGCAATCGAAACCCAGAACAAGCTGAATAAATCAGAGATTCCATTTGAACAGTCTGGGAAATTTGGTGAAAGATTTCTTTACAACAGAAATTATGCAGAGCGGTCTGACATTGAAGTTACCAATCACTTTGGAGAATCTTTCAAAAGCCAAATATTTGATTTGAATCCAAGTGATCTTTGGCAAGGCCCGGTTCGCTCCAATTATGGTTACCATCTGATCTTGCTCAAAAAGCTCAAAAAAAGCTTCATTCCTAAATTCGACGAGGTCATTGCCGCAGTTGTCACTGACGCCCAGCGCCAGGAGTCTCGTGAAGTTAAGCGGGAGGCCATTAAAAATTTGGTAGAAAAGTATCGCGTAACAGTAAAGCTCGAATGATATTACGAACGCTTTTTGTTATCACGACGTTTTGGTCCGTCGTTTGTCAGAGTCATGAGGGCAGACCTGTCTTCATTGATGTTTTTGAGCATGAGCCGGGAAATTATTTGCTTAAGTGGAAGATTCCGCCAGTGCTACTTCAAGGGCAACAACCATCCATTGAACTGCAAGGTTCAGAGTGCACTAGGCCGTTTGCAGATAAAAATGCAGGAGCAGCAAATGCCGGATTGAATGGGCGTGTTCGCTACCAATGTAGCGAAAATGTGAAGGATTTGTCAGTTATCTTGTCCTATCCGGGAATTAATCCGGCCCTGACATCGCTGATTATCTTTAAAACCACCGACGGAAAAATTAAGCAAATTTTCTCGAGTCCAGAAAAACTCTCGATTTCCTTGCTTACCGAGGTAAGTGGCTGGGCGCTCGTGAGCCAATACATATCGGCAGGAATACGACACATATTAGAAGGCTATGACCACCTTGCCTTCGTGTTGTGTCTAATTATGATCGCCGGAGCAGGCCGACGTCTTGTTTATACTGTCACTGGTTTCACTATCGCTCATTCTCTTACATTGAGTCTCGCTACTTTGAATCTTTTAAGCTTGCCAAGCCTTGTGGTCGAAACGTTGATAGCAATCAGTATACTGCTGCTTGCTGTGGAACTTCATCGCAATCGTTATCATGGCTATGTAAGTTTTACCTGGCGATATCCAATATTGACTGCAGGATTGTTTGGTTTGCTGCATGGCTTTGGGTTTGCTGGCGTCTTGGCGGATTTGGGCCTTCCTGATGATTTAAGACTGCCCGCGTTATTTTTTTTCAACCTTGGTGTAGAGATTGGCCAGTTGCTTTTTGTTGGTTTTATTTTGCTAGCTGCGTTCACTCTGTCGAAAGGGAGTAAATGGATTGTTGCAAACTTTATTTTGCTTGACAAAGCAATGATCTATTTTCTGGGCGGGTTGAGCGCGTATTGGACCATAGAGCGTTTGCTATCTTGGTAAGCATTGTTTTTAACGAGTTGACCTGGGCCAGCAGGTGACGCGCTATTTTAAATGGCCAAGATGTCTACCCAAAACCTTTAAACTCGTTTTGAAAAGCTTTGGTGTACACGCGACGATATGTCCGCTGTTTAAAAAATTTTCACCGCCCTGAAAATCGCTAACCATACCCCCAGCCTCTCGCACCAGCAGCGCACCAGCAGCAATGTCCCATGCTTTCAGATGCATCTCCCAAAACGCGTCAATGCGACCTGAGGCAACATAAGCCAAATCCAGAGAAGCGACCCCTAAGCGTCGTATTCCTGACGAGTTATTTGCAAACGCGCGCATTGATTTCAAGTAGTTTTCCATATCATCAAAGGCTGGGCTATTAAAAGGGATGCCGGTTGCATAGAGAGCCCCTTTGGCTGAAATGCGTCCAGACACCCTGATTCGGCGGCCATTTAACATGGCTCCATCACCTCTGCTGGCTGTAAACTCTTCTCTTTGGAATGGCTCCAGTACGACAGCGTGTTCGAGTCGACCATCGATTCTGCAAGCTATGGAAACTGCTACATGGGGAATTCCTCGAACAAAATTGGTGGTTCCATCTAAGGGGTCGATGATCCACTCAATAGGACTATCCTGTTTCCCCCTAAAGCCAGTTTCTTCTCCATAAAAGCTATGTTCCGGGAAGGCGCTGCTAAGTTGGTTTATGATAAGTTCTTCCGACCGACGGTCGACCTCTGTTACGAAGTCATATTTACTTTTCTCATCGACTTGAATTCCATCGACATTATCGGCTGCTTTCACGATCATCTCCCCAGCCTCACGAGCGGCGCGCAGAGCAATGTTGCACATCGGTCTCACAGAATAGTTTTCCAATTGGGGCAGTTACGAAGCATAATTGTACCAGACAACGTTGATTCTGCTAAACTTCTGGAAGATTATTTTTGTGCTAATGCAACTCATTGAGGTCATCGGTGTCCCAGATAGTTTGTCAAAAAAATATTCGTATTGTTCTGGTTAACACTGCCCATCCAGGCAACATTGGAGCGGCTGCAAGGGCCATGAAAAACATGAGTATAGAGCAGCTGTATTTGGTTGAGCCTAAAGAATTTCCCGCTCCGAGGGCCGTTTGGCGAGCTGCTGGTGCAAAAGACGTACTCAGTGAGGCAAAGGTGGTTCAGTCGCTCGACGAAGCAATTGCAGATTGCGGTTTGGTGATTGGCTCAAGTGCCCGCGAGCGAAGAATACCTTGGCCAGTGCTGAGCCCACGTGAGTGTGGGGAAAAAATTTGGATGGAGGCGGTTCATCAGCCTATTGCTTTACTTTTCGGTTCCGAGGATCGTGGATTGTCCAACGAGCATCTGCAAAAGTGTCACTACCATGTATGTGTGCCTGCTAATCCAGACTACAGCTCGCTAAATTTGGCGGCTGCAGTACAAGTCCTAACATATGAAATTAAGATGGCTTCTTTAGCCCAGAATAGAGATAAGCTCTCTGCTCCTCAAACTTGGGATATGCCGTTTGCGAAGTCACAAAATACAGAGCTATTTTATAAGCATTTAGAGGAAACTATGACCGGAATAGGGTTTTATGATTCCCGAAACCCAAAACAACTCATGACCAGAATACGGCGACTGTTTGCTAGAGTTAGGATGGATGAGATGGAAGTGTCTATTTTACGTGGTCTATTGTCAGCCATTCAGCGTAAGTTATGAGACTAGTGAGTAAGCCAGCAATACTTGACTAAATTACTGCGGTATTACAGAATAGTGGTGCTTCTTCTAAAAGCTGACGTACGTTGAGTGTCTACATGAGAATCACCACGCGAGGTCGGTATGCAGTCACCGCAATGTTGGATTTAAGTCTCGACTCAAGCCAGAGACCAGTGCCACTTGCCTCAATAGCGGAGCGGCAGTCCATCTCTTTATCTTACTTAGAACAGTTGTTTGGTCGACTGAGGAAAGCTGGTTTAGTAGTCAGTGTCCGTGGGCCGGGAGGAGGATACAATTTAGGAGCCGCTGCTTCCACAATATCGATTGCTAAAATTATCGACGCAGTTGACGAAGGACTAGACACCACATTATGCGGCGCCAAAGGTAACTGTAATGCTGGCGAGATTTGTTTGACACATCTGCTGTGGGATGAGTTGGGTAGGGAAATTCAAAAGTTTTTAAGTAGTACCTCCCTGGCGGATTTGAGTTCGAGACATGAGACTCAATCAATCTTCCAGCGACAATTAAAACAAACACTTGCTTTGCAACATGTGCAATCAGCTATTCAATAAGGAATATGAGATTTATGGGACTACCAATATATTTAGATTATGCCTCGACTACGCCAGTCGATCCTGAGGTGGCAGACAAGATGATGCAGTTTCTTACTCCATCGGGTCGATTTGGCAATCCAGCATCTCGGTCACATGTTTTCGGTTGGGAGGCTGAATCAGCTGTCGAAGATGCCCGCGGGGAAGTTGCAAAACTCATTGGAGCTGACCCGAGAGAAGTTGTGTGGACTTCGGGGGCCACAGAGGCAAATAATCTCGCTATCAAGGGGTGCGCGCACTTCAATACTCGCAAGGGTAAGCACATTATCACGTCAAATATCGAACACAAGGCTGTTCTTGACACGTGCAGACAGCTTGAGCGGGAGGGCTTCGAGGTCACATACCTGGACCCAAATGCTCAAGGTCTCATTTTGCCCGAAATGGTGTCGAGCGCGATCAGAGATGAGACGACTGTTGTGTCGATAATGCATGTCAATAATGAGTTGGGCACTAGGAATGACATTGCTGCTATAGGACAGATTTGCCGCGATAATAAGGTATTTTTTCACGTTGATGCAGCCCAAAGCGCCGGCAAGACGGTGATCGATGTTGAAACCATGAATGTTGATATGATGTCGTTATCGGCGCACAAGATTTATGGCCCCAAAGGTATCGGCGCGCTGTTTGTCCGTCGGAAGCCAAGGGTCCGCATCGAGGCTCAAATGCATGGAGGCGGGCACGAGAGAGGAATGCGTTCCGGGACGCTTCCGACCCACCAGATCGTCGGCATGGGAGAAGCTTTTCGAGTCGCCAACGTCGTTTTGCCGACCGAATCAGCTAAGATTGCGCGGCTTCGCGATCGACTGTGGACTGGTGTTTCGGACATGGAAGAAATCTACCTCAATGGTTCGCCTAATCAAAGCGTGCCGGGTATAATTAATATCAGCTTCGCTTTTGTTGAAGGGGAATCCTTGATTATGGCGCTAAGGGACTTGGCAGTCTCGTCTGGGTCGGCTTGCACCTCGGCCAGCCTGGAACCGTCTTACGTTCTCAGGGCTCTTGGATTAAATGATGAAGTCGCGCACAGTTCCATAAGGTTTAGTATTGGAAGGTACACGACGGAAAAAGATATTGATGATACAGTGAGCAAAGTGCGTCACGCTGTTTACAAGCTGAGAGAGCTATCCCCGTTGTGGGATATGTTTCAAGATGGTGTTGATTTGGATCAGGTGGAGTGGGCAGCGCACTAAGCATTTATTAATACTAATTTAGGGAGTTTTAAATGGCCTATAGCGAAAAAGTAATCGACCATTATGAGAATCCACGAAACGTTGGCAAACTTGACGATAACTCAAAATTTGTCGGTACTGGTATGGTTGGCGCACCAGCGTGCGGCGACGTTATGAGATTGCAAATCCAGGTTAATGACAATGGTGTGATTGAAGATGCTAAGTTCAAGACCTACGGGTGTGGGTCTGCTATCGCCTCGAGTTCACTCTTGACAGAGTGGGTCAAAGGGAAAAATATTGAAGAAGCCGGGCAGATCAGAAACACCGAGATTGCGCAAGAACTCGCTCTTCCGCCTGTAAAGATTCATTGTTCGGTTTTGGCTGAAGACGCCATAAAGGCCGCAATTCGCGATGTGAAGGACAAACAGCAGAAGGGCTGAATGTATTATGGCTATCACTATGACTCAAGCGGCGGAAGATCATGTCCTAAAGTCACTCTCGACCCGGAATAAAGGCATAGGGATCCGTCTCGGCGTGAGGACAACAGGCTGCTCAGGGTTATCTTACGTTCTTGAATTCGTCGATGCTGCCGCATTAGATGATCAGGTGTTTGAGTTTAAAGAGTTCAAGCTTCTTGTTGATTCAAAGAGCATGATCTACCTAGACGGAACAGAACTAGATTATGTGAAGGCTGATTTTACTGAGGGGTTTGAATTCCGTAACCCCAATGTGCAGGATGAATGCGGTTGTGGAGAAAGTTTTCACGTATAGACGGAAACAGTTATGCCCGCACTAAGCCCTGCGCAGTCCTTCTTTGATTTATTTTCAGTCCCAGTTTCTTGGCACATTGACCAAGAATTAATAGAGGACCGTTACAAGAGACTTCAAAAACAATTCCACCCAGATCGCTTTGTCACAAAGGCAGAAGTTGAGAGAAGGCTAGCCGCCCAGACAGCCTCCCTAATAAATGATGCATACGCAACGCTCCTTTCTCCGCTTAAACGAGCTCAATATTTATTGAAGTTGCAAGGCGTCGAGACCGATAATGAAAATCGAACTACCAATGATATTGCATTTTTGACACAGCAGATTGCTCTGCGCGAGGAGCTTGCCGACATTGAGGAACTCGAAGCTCCATTTGAGGCTCTGAACGATCTGGAGGAGCGACTGCAGAAACAATATGAGCAGTTGCAGCTTAATTTTCAAGAGAGTTTTAGGGCACGGGACTACCGTGAATCGATAAATGCCGTGGTAAAGATGCAATTTTTTATCAAGCTTCTACTCCAAGTGGAGTCGCTTGAAGACCAATTACTGGGGTAACATTTTTTTAGGTTGATAAGTGGCGTTACTACAAATATCTGAACCAGGGCAGACGACTGAACCGCACAAACGCAGACAAGCTGTGGGTATTGATTTGGGAACAACGAACTCACTCGTAGCCGCTTTGCGCAGTGGCATCCCGCGGGTTCTAGGCGATGAGGAAGGCAAGACTTTAGTCCCCTCAGTAGTCAACTATGGGCGGGATGGTGTTGTCTGCACAGGAGAGTCTGCTCGCCAAAAATCAGTTCTTGATCCCCTAAATACCATGATCTCTACGAAGCGCATGCTTGGTCGCGATATGAAGGATCTTGACAATCTCAGAGTGCAATTTCCCTACGATTTCGACAAAAATGATGGTGATATACCGTTAATGAAAACACGCGTTGGCTTGATAAGCCCAATGCAGGTCTCAGCAGAGATTCTTAATACTATGGTATTGCGTGCTGAGAAGGCATTGGGGAGTCCGCTAGATGGCGCTGTGATTACTGTGCCAGCTTATTTTGATGATGCGCAGCGTCAAGCAACCAAAGACGCAGCGTCTTTAGCGGGTATCAAGGTTCTGCGACTTCTCAACGAGCCCACCGCGGCCGCTATTGCATATGGTTTAGAGAAAACCGATGAGGGGATAATTGCAGTCTATGATCTCGGAGGTGGCACCTTCGATATTTCTATCTTGAAGCTATCTCAGAACGTGTTTGAGGTGCTTGCCACCGGCGGCGACACTGCTTTGGGCGGTGATGACTTTGATCTTATAATTGCGGACTGGATTCTTCAAGAGCTAGGATTCGATGATACGCTAGATCCGCATCAGCTGCGCGAACTAGCGGAGGTAGCTTGTGATGCAAAGGAAGCCCTGACCCAATCTGACAGTACAAGTATTTCTCTGTTTGGTGTTACTGGGCAATTAACCCGTAAAGCCATGGGAGGGCTGATTAGGCCTTTGATACAAAAGACACTTAGGACATGTAAGCGAACTCTGCGTGATGCAGGGATTAAAGCGGGGCAGGTTGATGATGTTGTGTTGGTTGGTGGCTCCACGAAAATGCCTATCGTCCAAGTTCAAGTCTCCGAGTTTTTTGGTCAGCAAGCACATTCTCAAATAGATCCAGATCATGTGGTTGCGCTAGGAGCAGCCTTGCAGGCCGACATTCTGGTAGGGAATCAGTCCGTTGATGACTTGCTTTTGCTTGATGTGCTGCCTCTTTCTCTGGGCGTAGAGACCATGGGAGGATTAGTGGAAAAAATCATTTACAGAAATGCAACCATTCCCGTATCGCGCGCCCAAGACTTTACCACTTTTAAAGACGGTCAAACAGCAATGGTCATACATGTAATGCAGGGTGAGAGAGAGCTCTCGGCGGACTGTAGGTCACTAGCCCGTTTTACGCTAAAAAATATTCCATCCATGTCTGCCGGGTCTGCCAAAATTCGAGTAACCTATGAAGTTGATGCTGATGGTCTTTTAGGCGTTAGTGCCAGAGAGATGATAAGTTCGGTAGAGGCACGTATCGAGGTTAAGCCCTCCTATGGTCTAGCCGACACAGACGTTTTGGAAATGTTAAAAGACTCACATAAACACATCCGTTCAGATGTAGCTGCTCGCGCATTGAGAGAGCAACAGGTAGATGCAGATCGAATTTTAGAAGATTTGAGTTCAGCGCTAAGGCATGACTCTGACCTATTGGAAACCTCTGAGGTTGAAAAACTTCGAGCAATAATGCTTGAATTAAAGGAATTGCGTGGGGGTTGCACCGATCATCGGGTTCTTGCAAAAAAAATTAATGATTTAGGCGAAGCAAGTGAATTTTTTGCAGTCCGTCGGATGAATAGAAGCATCAAGTCTGCCCTAGTGGGTCAAGATATCGACGAAATGGAGTGATATAGAAGATGCCGAAAGTTGTTTTTATGCCACACCATGATATCTGTCCTGAGGGTGCAGTGGTTGAGGGTAACAAGGGCGAGACAGTGTGTGAAGCGGCATTGCGCTGCGGATTGCACATAGAGCACGCCTGTGAGATGTCATGTGCTTGCACTAC
>MDTB01107893.1_pt1 | contig 21114 bp, 25 predicted proteins | sample 811161 | NCBI WGS metagenome assembly MDTB01 (sample SAMN05326650, study PRJNA326480) | marine metagenome | isolation source: seawater | place: Mediterranean Sea | collected 2009
AAAAGAAGAATTTAAAAGGTCTATGCCAGGAAGAATTATAGGTGTTTCAGTAGATAGACATGGAAAGAAAGCATATCGTTTATCTCTACAAACTAGAGAGCAACACATAAGAAGAGACAAAGCCACAAGTAATATCTGCACGGCGCAAGCTTTATTAGCAATTATATCTGCAGCTTTTGCAATTTATCATGGACCTAAAGGAATACTAAAAATAGCCAACAGAACCTCAACTTTAGCAAAACTATTCGCTGATGAGATTAAAAGTGAATTTGAAATACTAAGTGAAAATTTTTTCGATACGGTAACAATTAAAACTAAAAATAAAACTGAAGCTATTTTTAAAAAAGCCTTAGATGAAGATATAAATTTAAGAAAAGTCGATAATGAAACTTTATCAGTTGCATTTGATGAAGCTAAAAAATTAGATGATGTAAATATATTATTTAAGATTTTTGGTATTAAAAAAACTTTAGACCAAAATTCAAAAGTGGATTTAACTAATTTACCCATCAATTTATTGCGAACTTCTAAATACTTAACTCATCCAGTTTTCAATAAATATCATTCGGAAACCGAAATGCTAAGATACCTTAAAAAATTAGAAGATTGTGATATAGCACTAAACAGATCTATGATTGCTTTGGGTTCTTGTACTATGAAATTAAATGCTGCAGCTGAACTAATACCAATTACATGGAAAGAATTTTCGCTTCCACATCCTTTCGTACCAACAAATCAAATGGGTGGTTATAAAATATTATTCAGCGATTTAATTAATGATCTTAAAGAAATAACTGGTTTTGACGCTGTTTCACTGCAACCAAATTCTGGGGCCCAAGGAGAGTATGCAGGATTAATGACCATTAGAAAATTTCATAAAAGCAATAATCAAGCAAATAGAAATGTATGTTTGATCCCGGATTCTGCTCATGGAACGAATCCTGCGAGTGCTCAAATGTGTGGAATGAAGGTGGTTGTAGTTAATTGTGATGATGATGGAAATGTAGATATAGAAGATTTAAAAAATAAAGCTGAGAAGCATTCTAAAAATTTAGCTGCATTAATGGTCACATACCCTTCAACGCACGGGGTATTCGAAGAAAAAATAATAGAAATTTGCGATATTATTCATAAGTTAGGTGGTCAAGTTTATATGGATGGAGCAAATTTGAATGCTCTTGTAGGTGTTGCGAAACCAGGTAAGTTTGGTCCGGATGTATGTCACATTAATTTACATAAAACTTTTTGTATACCTCACGGCGGAGGAGGACCCGGTATGGGTCCAATTGCTTGCGGCAAACACTTAGCAGATTTTTTACCATCTCATGAAGTTATTAAAGAGTCGGGTCCAACAAATGGAATGGGTGCTGTATCAGCTGCTCCATGGGGAAGTTCAAGTATTTTACCTATTTCCTGGATGTATATAAAAATGATGGGAGCAGAGGGTTTAAAAAAAGCCTCTCAAGTTTCAATTTTAAATGCTAATTATATTTCTAAAAAACTATCTAAAGACTACAAAGTTTTATACACTGGTAAAAATGGAAATGTAGCTCACGAATGTATAATTGATATTAGACCAATCAAAGCAAGTTCAGGAATTTCAGAGGAAGACTTAGCAAAAAGATTAATTGATTTTGGATATCATGCCCCAACAATGTCATGGCCTGTAGCAGGAACTATAATGATAGAACCCACTGAGAGTGAAAATCTAGAAGAGATAGATAAGTTTTGCAACGCTTTAATAAAAATTAAAAAAGAAATTAGTTTAGTTGAGTCCTCAAAATATGATAAAATAGATAATCCTCTTAAAAATGCTCCTCACACTTATATTGAACTTTCATCTAATGAATGGAAACATAAATACACTCGAGAGGAAGCTGCTTTTCCAAATGAGTATGTGAAAAATAATAAATATTGGGCTCCAGTTGCTAGAGTTGACAATGTTTACGGCGATAGAAATCTTGTATGTTCATGTCCATCAATGGATGAATATAAAGATGAAGCTGCTTAATTTCTAAATGAAAATAGCAGTAGTTGGTTCAGGTATTTCAGGTTTGTCTGCAGCCTATTATTTATCAAAAAGACACAAAGTTGATTTATTTGAGCAAGCAGATCATTTTGGAGGACATTCTTATACTTATGATATTAAAAAAAATGGAAAAACAATTCCTGTTGATTTAGGTTTTATAGTATTTAATGAATTAACCTATCCAAATTTGATCAAATTTTTTAAAGAACTTAATATACCATTTGAAAAGAGTGATATGTCTTTTTCTGTCTCTGTTAAAAATAGCAATGTTGAGTATGGTGGTAGTGGTATAAATGCAATTTTTGCTAATAGACTAAATATATTAAATGTTAAATTTTTAAAAATGATAAATGAAATAATTTCTTTTTACAACAGCGCTCCTTCCTTACTTAAAGATGATTTAAAAGACAAAACTTTAGGAAATTATTTAACCGAGGCAAAACTATCTAAATATTTCATTGATTATCATATCATACCAATGGTAGCTGCTATTTGGTCAATGCCATTTAGTAAAGCAAAAGAAATGCCTCTTAAACTTTTTTTAAGATTTTTTATCAATCATGGATTATTTAAATTAAAAAATAGACCTACCTGGTATACAGTTACTAATAGAAGTAGAGCTTATGTAAATAAAATAACCAATAAGATAAGTGGAGAAATTTTTAAAAATTATAAAGTTGAAAAAATTACAAGAACAGATGAAAATGTGAGAATGTTAATTGAGAATGAATATTTAGACTACGATCATGTAATATTAGCTTCGCATGCTGATGAAAGTTTGAATTTAATTGAAAATCCAACAGAAAATGAGAGAAGAATATTGAGCAAATTTACTTATGTCAAAAATATTGCTTTTTTGCACACAGATAAAAATTTAATGCCAAACAGACGTCAAGCCTGGTCGAGCTGGAATTCGATTACGAAATCAAATAAAACATGCATCACATATTGGCTCAATAAATTACAAAATTTGAAAATAGAAAGTGATTACTTCTTAACTTTAAATCCTATAGATAAAATAGAAGAAAATAAAATTATTAAAAAAATTATTTTTACTCATCCATATTTTAATTATGAGAATATTATGCTCCAAAAAGATCTAAGTGATCTTCAAGGAAAAAAAAGAACTTGGTTTTGTGGAAGTTATTTTGGTTATGGATTTCATGAAGATGGTTTAAAATCTGCTATTAATCTAATTAAAAATTTTAAAGCTTAATGAATTCTTGTATATACAATGGAATAGTTGCACACACAAGATTTAAACCAGTTAAACATTTTTTAAAATATAAAACATTCTCAATTTTCATAGATTTAAATGAAATTGAAAAATTAGATAAAAATAATTTTATTTTTTCTTATAATAAATTTAATATTTTTAGTTTTTACGACAAAGACCACGGAGACAGAAATGGTACTCAAGTTAAAAATTGGGTAATAAAAAATCTAAAAAAATTTAATATTCATCACAATATAAATAATATAAAATTACTTTGTTATCCAAGAATATTTGGATATGTTTTTAATCCCCTTAGTATTTTCTATTGTTATGAAAACAAAAAGTTAAAAACTATTTTTTATGAAGTTAAAAATACCTTTAATGAACAGCATACTTATATTTTTAAAGTTAAAAATGAAAAAGTTATTGAACAAACTTGTAAAAAAAAATTTTATGTTTCACCTTTCATGGATATGGAAACAAAATACAAATTTAAATTATTCAATCCTGATAAAAAATTATCAATTATTATAAATCAGTTTGATAATAACGGTCCTATATTGACAGCAATTCAAACAGGTGAAAGAAAAGAATTTACATTAACTCAATTATTTTTAAATTTTTTAAAATATCCACTGATGACTTTTAAGATTATTAGTGCGATACATTTTGAAGCATTGCTTTTGTGGAAAAAAGGAGCAATTTATCGTGGTCGAAATAAAAAGTTAAAAAATAATTTAAGTTATGAGGATCAGTAATGGGATTAGCTAAATTTTCAGAAAAATACGTTATAAATAAATTGAACAATATCAAATACGGTAATCTAAAATTAATTAATTATGATGGAAAAGTTTATCATTTTGGCGATCTAGAGAGCACTCTTTGTGCTGACATCAAAATTAATAATCAAAAATTTTATTTAAATATAATATTAGGCGGAAGCTCAGCGCTAGGCGAGGCATATATGAATAAAGATTTTTATACCTCTAACCTAACAGATTTTATTGAACTTTCTGCACGGAATATAAAAACTATTTATTCATTTTCTGGAAGTTTTAAATTACAAGCTTTTAAAAATGTTATAAAAAAAATATTTTTTTCTAATACAAAAACTAAAAGCTTAAAATATATTTCAAAACATTATGACTTAGGAAACAAATTTTTCTCAAAATGGCTGGATAAAACATTGACTTATTCAAGTGCAATATACGAAGGTCAAAATGATGATTTAATATCAGCTCAAAAAAATAAATACGAAAAACTTATAAAACTTTTGAATATAAGGAACGGCAATAAAGTTTTAGAAATTGGTTGCGGGTGGGGTGGATTTTCTGAGTATTTAGCTAAAAAACACGATGTGATTATTGATTGTATAACCATTTCAAAAAGGCAATTTGATTATACTAAAAAAAAAATGTTTGAAAACGGATTAAATAATAAAGTAAACGTAATGTTTTTAGACTATAGAGATTTAACAAATAAATACGATCGAGTTGCCTCCATAGAAATGATTGAAGCTGTAGGCGAAAGGTATCTAAATGATTACTTCAAAACTATTAAAACTTCTTTAAACTCAGATGGAACAGCTGCTATACAAGGGATAACAATTAAAGATGATTTATTTGAACGCTATAGAAATAATGAAGATTTTATTCAAAAATATATTTTTCCTGGTGGATTTTTACCCTCCCAAAAATTGATGATACAACTGATTAAGAAAAACCAACTAAATTTGGAAACAATCAATTCATATTCGGATGACTATGCAAAAACTCTTTCAATTTGGAGAAAAAATTTTTTAAATTCTTGGCAACAAATAATTCCTATGGGTTTTGATGATACTTTCAAAAAAATGTGGGAATTTTACCTATCTTACTGTGAAGCAGGGTTTAAATCGAAGAATTTAGACTTGATTCAATTCTCCATGTCTAATAGACAATCGTCATGAAAAAAATACTTGGATTAATTTTAAGTATAATTTTAACAGGATGTGTAAATAATATGAAACCTACAGATTTTAAAAATCAAAAACCAAGATTAATTATTGAAAACTATTTATCTGGAAATGTAAAAGCTTATGGAATTTTGCAAAACAGATCAGGAAAAGTTACAAGGCAATTTGTCGCTGATTTGAATGGTAAGTGGAATGAAAATCAACTTATATTAGATGAAAAATTCAATTGGAGCGATGGAGAAATTCAGACAAGACAATGGAAGATCAAAAAAATTGATGATCATAATTATGAAGGCACAGCCGAAGATGTTGTGGGAAAAGCAAGAGGATATTCTTACGGTCCAGCTTTTAAATTTGAATACGTTTTATTAGTTCCAATTAAAGGAAAAAACATCAAAATTACTTTTGATGATTGGATTTTTAAACAAGATGACAATATAGCAATTAATAGAGCCACAATGACTAAATTTGGGTTTAAGGTTGCCGAACTTACGGTAATGTTTAAAAAAAATAATTAAGTTGTATTTATCGCTTAACAAATTTATCAATCAAAAAAAGATAAAGTCTATAAGGTAAAATTCTCAAAAATTTTAGTAATAAAGTTAATTGTTTTGGAAAATGGATTTCAAAAGAGTTAGATTTAATTAATCCTATATAAATTTTTTCAGCAGCAAACTTTGTTGATCTTAAAAATGGCATAGGAAACTCATTTTTATCAGTAAGTGAAGTTTTAATGAACCCAGGTGAAATTATTGAGACTCTTACATTATATTTTTTAAAATCAAAATAAATACTCTCTGCAAAATTTGTTAAAGCAGCTTTTGACGGGCCGTAGCCACTAGAATTTGGTAAACCACGGTATCCGGCTATAGATGAAACTATTGATATATGCCCATCTTTTTTATCTTTAAAATATTTTTCTACAGTCTTCACACAGTTTAAAACTCCAAAATAGTTTACATCCATTACAAATCTATTTTGTTTTAAATTCATTTCTTTTTCTTTTTTGGGATCATAAGTTCCGCTACAAAAAATACAAAGATCAATTGTTTCCAGTTTTGAGATAATTTCATTAAAAACAGTTTTACAATTATTTTCATCAACAACATCAAGCGGAAATGAGAAAATATTTTCATGAGAAGCCATATTGTTTAATATTTCCTTTCTTCTAGCTGAAACTGCAACGTTCCAACCTTCTTCAGAGAATTTTTCTGCAATAGCTTTTCCAATCCCACTGCTTGCTCCTGTTATCCAAATATTTTTCTGATTTTTAGACATTATTTAGTTATATATTATATTATGCCAAAAAATAAATATTTCTCTTTATTTTTAATACTTTTTATTACTTTTTTTGCATCAGCTATTGGAAGTTTCATAAGCACCACATTTAAAGAACCTTGGTATTCTCAAATTATTTTACCAAGTTTAAACCCTCCAAGTTGGGTTTTTGGTCCGGTTTGGACCATTCTTTACATAATGATGTCAATCGCAATATGGAGAGTATGGATTAACTCTTTAGATTTAAAAATATTAAAAATATATTTCATTCACCTATTTTTTAATGCAATCTGGAGTATAATTTTTTTTGGTTTTCATTTAATTGGTTTAGCATTAATAAATTTGATTATTATTATAATTTTTATAATTTTATTAATGAAAATTTATTTTTCTAAAGATAAAATAAGCTTTTACTTAATGACCCCTTATTTTTTTTGGTCAACATATGCTTTATTTCTTAATTTTTCAATTTTTTTTCTCAATTAAATCCATTTAGTAGGATAATGTCTTTTTAATATTAATTTATTTATTATTACTGATAAAATAATTATTAGAATAGATCCAGATATTACAGGAAAAAGTACGTACTCGATTGAAACATCTGCGAAAAGAGCAATTAAAGGATTAGCAGCAGCTGGCGGATGAACTATTTTAAAATAGATCATTAATGAAACTGTCATTCCAACTGATAAACCTAGAGAAATGAAAGATATTCCAATTATTTCGTTAAATAAAATTCCAACGATAATTCCTAAGATATGACCAAAAAATATGTTACCTGGTTGAGCAAATTCACTATTATAAAACACTAGAACTATTAACGTTGTTGAACCAAAAGAAAACATTAACCAAAAACCGATAGAAGTTTCAAAGCTTAGAAATGCTAAAATACCAATAATAATTGAAGCTGATATGCCTGCTACAACTGGCTCAGTTTTTTTTGTTATTTTCATATATATTTTTTCTCTAATTACGTTATATACACTTATGGATTATAATAAACCATTTAACTTTCTTAAATCTTTGCCTCTAAAATTAAATGCTTTTTATAAAAAGAAATCTAAATCAGCTTTAGTAGTAAGTAATAAAGCAAGAAGTATTAAAAATTTTGATCCGGTAACCAATTTTGACAAAGCATTTGAAAAATATATAAGGTCGATTATAAACAAAAAATTTCCAAAAGACTCAATTATTGGTGAAGAATTTAAAGATAAAAAGTCAAAAAATAATTTTATGTGGTCTATTGATCCAATTGATGGAACTCGAGCTTTTGTAATTGGAGCACCGACTTGGTCGAATTTAATAAGTGTTTCTTTTAAAGGAAAATCTTTATTAGGTTTAGCTAATTTTCCAGATTTAAATAAATATTATATAAATAATAAAAATAAATCCTTTATGTTTAAAAATAGAAAAAAATTAATTTTAAAATCTTCAAATAATAATAATTTAAAAAAAATTAAAATAATTGGAAATTTTCATGGAACTCTAAGTTATGAAAAACAAAGAAAAGTTATAAAAAAATTTGGTTGGTCATTTAGGTTAGCTGGATTTGACGCTTTAAATTATTGTTTGTTGGCAGAGGGAAAAGTAGATGCAGTAATTGAAGCCAATTTAAAACCCTATGATATTTTACCTTTAATACCAATAATTAAAAATTCTGGAGCTATTGTTACTGACTGGGGAGATAAGCCTGCTGAAAATGGGGGAAATATACTAGCAACTTCTAATAGAAAACTTCATAATAAAATATTAAGATTACTAAAACCATTTAGAACAAAATAAAATGATAAATTTATTTTTTAATAGAATTTATAGAGCAATAAAGATCGATATAGAACTTTACGAAGAGGTAGAAAAAGATAAAAAAGCAACTATTCAAGCTGGTGCAGTTGTTGTTTTATCAAGTTTAGCTGCTGGAGTAGGAGCATTGCAAATTGGGATGTCAAATTTTTTATTAGCGCCAGCTCTTTCCCTTCTCAGCTGGTATGTTTGGGCATATGTAATTTATTTTGTTGGTGTTAAACTTTTCGGAGGAACAAAAACTAAAAGCAGTCATGGAGAACTTCTTAGAACCATAGGTTTTTCAAGCGCGCCAGGACTTATAAGAATATTTGGAGTTACACCTGATTTGATGACAGTAACATTTATTGGTTCAGCTTTTTGGATGTTAGCTTGTATGGTCGTCGCTGTAAAATCTGCTTTAGACTATGAAAGTTTATGGAAAGCATTTTGGGTTGTAGTAGTGGCATGGCTGTTTCAAGCGTTTTTTTTATTTTTGGTTTTAATTATTTTTAAAGGTATTTAAACTGGAAAAATTGTTTTAGAAACTTTACAACTGTCACAAATTTTATATCCGTGCATTATTAAATTTGATTTGACACTTTCGTGTTCTTTTTCGCACTCTTCACAGATATCGTCCATTTTTTCTTCCATATGCGTTAAGATACATCTTTTAAAATTTGAAATCTATTCTAGAATCAATAATAATGAAGAAAATAATTATTCTTGTTTTGACAAATTTTTTATTTTTGCAAATATTTAGCGTTGTTTTTGCGGGAAAACTTATTGTTACAGCAGGTGATGTTGAAACAAAAATTAAATATAAAAAAGCTTATTTTGCTGGTGGTTGTTTTTGGTGTATGGAAGAAACTTTTGATAAATTACAAGGTGTTATTAGGTCTACCTCGGGTTATTCAGGAGGACATTTAAAAAATCCGACATATAAAGAGGTTATCTATAAAGATACTGGCCACGTTGAAACAATTGAAATTACATATAATCCAAAAATTATTTCCTATGAAAAATTGTTAAATATTTTTTGGAAAAATATAGATCCTTTTGATAGATACGGTCAATTTTGTGACAAAGGAAAAAGTTACAGGTCAGTAATATTTTATCAGAATAAAAATCAAAAAAAAATAATTGATAAATCTTTCAAAGAATTAGAAAAAAAATTCAATTCCGAAATTTATACTTTAGTATGGAACTTTAAAAAATTTTATAAAGCCGAAAAATATCACCAAGATTATTATCAAAAAAATTTTTTAAGATATTTAGCATATAAAAAATCATGCCAAAGAGAGGAAATATTAAATAAAATATGGAATTAAAAAAAATATCTTTAATATTGTTGTTTGTAATTTTTGCCAATTATTTAAAAGCAGAAATTATCAAACCAAAAAAAGATTTTTCAGCTTATGAGGTTGTAAAAATACAACTTAACGCTTTACAAAAAAATGACGAATTAAAAAATGATTTGGGAATTAAACAAGTATGGATTTTTGCTCATCCAAAAAACAAAAAAGTAACAGGCCCATATGAGAGATTTAGAGTTATGATATACGGTAATCAGTATAAAATTTTATTAAATCATTCATCTCACAAAATAAATTTAATAATGAATAATGCCAGTAAACATATATTTAAGGTAGAAATTTTATCAAAAAAAAAACAATTATTTGTTTATGAGTGGCATGTTGAAAAGGGTAATGAATTAAATTGTTCAGACTGTTGGTTTACTTCTGCAGTTTCGATACCTCTTGATCAAGGCAATACAATTTGAAAAAACCTCCGTTCATATACCGCTATATAATTGTAGGATGTATTCTAGTTTTTCCACCAATTCTAAGCTCTCACTATGGATCAATATATTTAGGAAGAGAAAACGGAGTTCTTCTTGGGTTCTGTGTTGGAATACCTTGTGTAGCATTTGCGTGTTGGAAATTATATATCGATGACTGGAGAAATGATGAGGATTAATGAAATTTGAAACCTCAAGATTGGGTGCTCTAGAAAAACTCAATAATTTTATTGATAATGATATTTTAAACTACAATTCAAAAAGAAATTTTGACTTTGGTGCAAATAATAGAAACAATGTTTCATGCTTGTCACCGTACATAACTCACAGACTGATTACGGAATATGAAACTGCCAAAACAGTTTTAAAAAAATATCCGTTTCAAAAAGTAGATAAATACATACAAGAAATTTTTTGGAGGATTTATTGGAAAGGATGGCTCGAACTTAGACCTAAAGTATGGTCTGATTTTATCGAGGACCTTAAATCTATAGAAGAAGATGAAATTTATTTAAAGGCTATTAAAGGAGAAACAGAAATTGAATGCTTTAATGACTGGGTAAAAGAATTAAAAGAATATAATTACTTACACAATCACACAAGAATGTTGTTTGCGAGTATTTGGATTTTTACATTAGGATTATCCTGGCAAAAAGGTGCAGAATTTTTTATGAAATATTTATTTGATGGAGATGCGGCTTCAAACACTTTAAGTTGGCGTTGGGTAGCCGGAATTCAAACAAAAGGAAGAAATTATTTAGCACAATCTTGGAATATAAGTAAATTTACAAATAATAAATACAAGAATATCAAATTAAATGAGACTGCATCCCCAATACAAGACAAAAGAGACTATGGAATTTCACCAATTCAAATTAATAAGACTAGACAGAAAAATGAGCATTTAATCGTTTTTGAGAATGAAATGTATATTGAATCTTTTGATTTGAAAAAATATAAAAAGATATATTTTTTTTTAATGGATAATGAAATTAGATCAATAAAATTAGATGCAAAAGTACTAGATTTTAAAAGAAAAATTATAACATCTCAGCTTAACAAAGATGAATTTGAGTCAGAAATTTTAGAAGAAAAAGGATTTAAAGATATTATTGAAAAAACAAAAAATTTTGATGTTGTTTATCCGTCTGTTGGAGAGAATTTCTCATTTTTAAAAAAAGTTATTAAAAAAAATAATTTAAATATAAATTTTATAACTCGAAAAGAAGATGAATTTTGTTGGAAATTTTCTAATAAAGGATATTTTAATTTTAAGACAAATATCCCTATTATATTATCAACTTTTAAATTGAATTAGATTTGGAGCACTTTTTTGAGCAATATTTCACTTTATCCCAATTAAGCTTCCACTTTTTTCGCCAATTAAAAGATCTATTACAAATTGGGCAAATTTTTTTAGGAAGTTGATTTTTTTTCATTTTTTAAGAGATGCTTGTTTTTTATGAATAGGAAATAAGCAGCAATTTCGTAGAAAAAACTTAGCAAATAAAACAAAGGTTTTATTTTAAAAACTTTATACAAAAAATTATATTTAGGAATGTTTTTCCAAATTATAAGGAAGGTTTCTGCTCCTTCGATAAGCTGTCCATCTTTAATGACATGCATTCTTCTTAAAAGCTCTTTATAAGGTTTAGAAGTAATTTTTTGAGCTTCATCATTATTTGTGACATCAATCCATTCTAAATTTTCATCTGAATATTTTTTATAATGATTAATTTCTGCTCTACAAATATTGCAAGAGTTATTAAAAAAAACTTTAACCATGGGTATTTTCTATAACAAATTTATTTGCTTCTTTAAAGATCCTAGTTTTTCTCTCTTTATTCATTTTCTCTAACACTCTTACCATCATAGCTAGCCTAGGATTTGTTAAAAAGAATTTTTTATTTCTATCAATAAATTTCCAGTATAGTCCATCCATAACATCACACCAAGGACCTTTTTTAAAATGCATCATTTTAAGAAAATAACTTGAACCGCATATGTAAGGTTTTGTAGCAAAAATTCCTCCATCACTAAACAATCCCATTCCATAAACATTTGGAGCCATTACCCAGTCGGAGGAGTCTACAAACATTTCCATAAACCATTTGTAAACTTGTTTTGGATTTATTTCACAAAGATTCATAATATTCGATAAAATCATTAATCTCTCTATGTGATGTGACCATCCATAATTCCTAGCATTATTTATTGCGTGATCTAATGGATCTAAACCTGTGTTTCCATTATACCAAGAGATTTTCATTTTTTTTTTATGATTGAAAAAATTTGTTTTATTCAATCTTTGGTCATAGTTTTGATAAATTCCTCGCATAAACTCTCTCCAACCAATTATTTGTCTCATGTAACCCTCTAAAGAATTTATAGGTACTTTATTCTCAATTTTTTTTAGTTTTTCAATAATTTCCTCCGGAGTAATTAGACCTAAATTTATCAATGGGCTTAAAGCACTATGAAAAACAGTATTAGATTTATCTGTGACTGCATCTTCATAGTCTCCAAATAATTTTATTCTTTCTTTTAAAAATTCATCTAACCATTTATTTGCATCTCTTCTTGTTGTCGGAAACCAAAATTTTTCAGTATTTCCTGGATGGTCTTTAAAATGAGAATTAATAAATTTTTTCAATACTACAGTATCTTTTGTTTCTTTCGGTTTAGAAATTTGAGGAATTTTAACAAAGTTTTGAAGTTTTTTTCTATTTTCTTGATCAAAGCTCCATTTATTTCCTTTAGGTGTTCCATTATTATTCATTAATAAATTCATTTTGGTTCTTACAATTTTATAAAAATTAGCCATGAAAGGTCGTTTGTTATTAGAAAGATAATTTTTAAACTCATCTCTTCCCATTAAAAACATTGGAGATTTTATTTGGTTTACTTTGAGAGATTTTTTTTTACCTATACTTAAAATTTTCTTTTCAAAAAATTTATCTTCTATTTCAAAAAATGAAATTTCTTTAATTTTCTTATCTTTAATTATTTTTTCAAGTTTTTTTTCGTAAGAAAGTTTAAAATCTTTTTTTAAATCATTATAAATTAAATTAAAATTTTTAGATTTAAGCTCATCTTTATATGATCTCATTGAAGATAAAAACAAAAGAATTTTTAATTTATGGTGTTTCTCAAAAGTGCAAAGACCGTAATCTTCAGCCATAAAAAAAATATGATCTTTATGATTACTAAGATATTTTGTATTAAATAATTGATTTCCCAAAATTATAAATAGCTTCATATGCCATAAAGTACATGTTTTATTAAGATAATACACGCGTCATTATTTGCATTTAAATAATGGTAAATAATGTTATTTATGGTTATGAAAAAAGTTATTTTAGGTGCTACAGGATCAATTGGCTCCTCACTAGCAAAAAAATTAGTTGAAAGTGGAGATGAAGTTCATCTTGTGGGAAGAGATGAAGCAAATCTTTCGAATTTGGCAGAAAATTTAAATTCTACTTTCACAACATGTGATGTCTTAGAGGAAAATTTTTCAGATAAAATTTTAACTGACTTAGGAGAGACACCTGTTGATGGTTTAGCTTTTTGTGTAGGATCTATAGATTTAAAACCACTTAAGCTAACTAAAAAAAGTGATTTAATGCAATCATTTAATTTAAATTTAATTTCTGCCGCGGAAATTATAAAAGCTTTAGCTGATAATTTAAAAAAAAATAAAGGTTCAGTTGTTTTGTTTTCTACTGTAGCTGTAAAACAAGGTTTTCCTAATCACGCTATCGTTTCTTCAGCTAAAGGTGCGGTTGAGGGTCTAACAGTTTCTTTAGCGGCTGAGTTTGCTCCAAATATAAGAGTTAATTGTATTGCGCCAAGTTTAACTAACTAAAAAATTTCAAGTAATTTACTTAAAAATGAAAAAATTGCTGAAAGTATTGCAAAAATGCATCCTTTGAAAAGATTAGGAGAAGGAAGCGATTCTTCGTCGATTGCGAAATTTTTATTAGGAAATGAAAGTTCATGGATAACTGGACAAATTATAGGAGTAGATGGAGGAAGATCATCTGTCGCTTAACAGGTTTTTTTAAATAATTAAAAATATTATATGAAAAAATATTTAACAATTTTAATTACCATTTTAATGTGCGGTAACGTTTTAGCAGCTGGAGGTGATAGTGGTGGAAGCTCTAAAGAATCAACTTATAAAGAAGGTATTCAGTTGGTTAAAAGGGCAGGTAAACTTGAAAAAAAAGATAAGCTTGAAAAAGCAAAAAAACTTTACTCTAAGGCTTTTAAAAAATTTAAAAGTGCACACTTCGAAGATAAAAAAAATCCTGATATTTTGAATTATTTAGGATATACGTCTAGAAAATCAGGAAATTTTGTACAAGCTGAAGAATATTATTTAAAAGGCTTAAGTATAGATCCTAAACATAACGGAATAAACGAATATTTAGGAGAATTGTATGTTCAAACAAACAGAATTGATAAAGCGAACGAAAGATTAAAAATTTTAAAAAATTGTGATTGTGATGAATATCAACAACTTGAATTAATAATTAAAACTCGAGGCACAAAAATTTATTAAGATAAGTCTAACGCAAATTTTTTTAATTTTTCTATTGGTATTAGTTCTAGAGTTTTAATATTAGTTTTTTTAAGAAAAATCGAGCATGCGGCGTCTTCCTCTATAGCTCTTGCAAACCAAGTGGCACATACACACCAGCTATCACCGTCTTTAAGTCCGGGAAAACCAAATTCTGGGTGAGGTGTTATCAAGTCGTTACCTACTTTTTTAGACCAGTTTAAAAAATTATTGTTTACTTTCGCGCAGACTGTGTGAACTCCTCTATCATTTTTATCAGTATTGCAACATCCGTCTCTCAACCAACCTGTAACTGGATCATTAGAGCAAGGTTCCAAAGGCTCACCAAAAACATTCTTTTGTATTTTATTATTCATTTAGAGAAAACATTTGCTACTTTTTGATCAATTTCTAAATTAAATGAAAAAGACCTTCTTTCTCCTCTTGACTTAAAAGGATATGCTGTATGCATAAGATAATTTGGAAAAAGTAAAACATCACCAACTTTAGGTTGGTGATTATAAATACTATCACTTAAGAACATCTTGTTTCCATTTATAAAATCAATTGTACCATCCGTTTGGGTTTTTTTATTTTTTTTTGAAATAGATTTTGGTACTTTTAAATATCCTACCCCAGATATATGCCCATCATGATAATGAACTGGGTTATATTCATTATTAAACTGCCTTACGACCCAAAAGTTTTTAATTGAAACTTTTTTGATTTTTTTTCCAAGACTACGACTAATAAATCTTTTTACTTCCTTGGTAACAGTTTTTTCTAAATATTTTTTTACAAAAAGTTTAGGTAGTTGGAACTCTTGCTTGACATGCCCAACTAATTTATTTGAGTAATCTAATTTCTTTAGTAATTTTTTTTGGTTTAAAATTTCATCAACCTCTTTATTAATTACCTTAATTAACTTAGATGAGAATTTTAACTTAGCAATTTTTGGACCAAAAGGACTAATTACTCTCATTTTATAATTTTGTAGGATTTGGTTGTCCTTTATATACTTTTTTAGGATCGAATTTTTTTTCTTTTTCTTTAAATTCCAATTCAATTTCCTCCGAATTTTTAATTGTCCCTAAAGGTATAGATCTATAAAAACATGATTTATACCCAACGTGACAGCTAGAACCATTTCCTATGTCAACAGACATCCATAGAGAGTCTTGATCATCATCAATTCTAAGATCTATAACTTTTTGCACAAAGCCACTGGTTTTTCCTTTGTGCCATATAGCTTTTCGAGATCTACTCCAGTAGTATGCTTCTTTAGTTTCGATAGTTTTTTTTAATGCTTCCTCGTTCATGTGACTATGCATTAATAAATCACCCGATTTATTATCTGTAGTCGTTACAGGAATAAGCCCATCCTTATCAAATTTTGGTGAAAGAAATTTTCCTTCCTCTACCTCAAAAATACTTTCTCTTTTTTTAAACATGAGCGTAAAATAGTGAAAAAAAGACAAAATAGCAATTTGCATTAATTAAATATGTCCTATAAAACCTACTTTCAATGAAATTAGTTAAAGACATAGATAAAAGTACTTCGAAAAACCCAGAAGTAACAGACAAACAGGCCGAAGAAGCATTTAAAACTATTCTCGCTTGGATTGGTGAAGACCCAAACAGAGAGGGCTTAATTGAAACTCCCAAAAGAGTAACAAAAGCTTTTAAAGAGTATTTTAAGGGTTACAAACAAAACGCAGAAGCAGATTTAAACAAAACATTTGGTGATGTTGAAGGGTATGATGATATGGTTGTTGAAAAAAATATAACATTAGAAAGTCACTGTGAACACCACATAGCTCCTATTATCGGAGTAGCTCACGTTGCTTATTTACCAAATAAAAAAGTAGTGGGTTTAAGCAAATTAGCTAGAACTGTTGAAATATTTTCAAAAAGACTCCAAACTCAAGAAAGACTTACAATGCAGATTGCTACAACTTTAATGAAAGCTTTAGACGCAAAAGGTGTTGCAGTAACAATTGATGCAGCACACCAATGTATGACAATGAGAGGCGTTAAAAAAGAGAGAGCAACTACTATTACAAACTACTTTCTAGGTTCATTTCGAGAAGATCTAAGTATCCAAAATAGATATTTAAGATATATTGCTAAATAAATGTCAGAAAAATTTAAAGCTATAATTATAGATAATCAAAACGAAAAATTCACTAGAGACATCAAAGAAATTGATACAAGCCATCTTAAAGACGGTAATGTTTTAGTAAAAATAGATTTTTCAAGCCTAAATTTTAAAGATGCTTTAATCTTAAATAACGGCGGTAAAATTGTAAGAAAATTTCCTTTCGTTCCTGGCATTGATTTTTCAGGAACTGTGGTTGAAAGTGAGGATAGTAAATTTAAAAAAGATGAAAAGGTAATTTTGACTGGATTTAGAGTGGGGGAAGCTTATTTTGGCGGCTTTGCTCAATATGCAAAAGTAGACTCTAATTTTTTAATAAAAATACCAAAAGATTTAGATACTCGTAAATCTATGATGCTTGGAACAGCAGGTTTTACTGCCTTACTATGTTCTTTTGCAGTTAAAGCTAAAGAGGAATTGTTGTTAGGTGAAAAAGTAAAGGATGTTTTGGTTACAGGCGCTACAGGGGGAGTAGGAAGTATAGCGGTAATGATATTGTCAAAAATGGGTTACAATGTTCATGCTGTAACAGGAAAAAAAGATAAGAACGATTATCTTAAAGATCTAGGGGCCAAAAATATAATTGAAAGAAAAGAGTTTGAAGGAGAGAGTAAACTTCTTGAAAAAGGAGTATGGGATGGTGTTGTAGATACAGTTGGTGGTGCTTCCTTGACAAAGATATTTGCACAAACAAAACCTGGTGGAATCGTTGCCGCATGTGGTAATGCAGGAGGAATTAAAATAAATACTACTGTAATGCCTTTTATTATAAGAGGTGTAAAACTTTGGGGTATTGATTCGTCAGGCTCTTCGATTAAGAGGCGAGAGTTTGTTTGGAACGAAGCCGCAAAATTAATTGATTTTTCAAAACTCCAATCTTTCACAAAAGAATTAACTTTTACTGAACTTCTAGAGACATATCCTAAGCTATTAAAAGGAGAATTTTTTGGAAGAGCAATAGTAAACCCTAACAAATAAACTATAATCAAATTTATGGACTGGGATAAATTAAAAATTTTTCATACCGTTGCTGAAGCTTCAAGCTTTACTAAAGCCTCAACAATCTTAAACTTAAGCCAGTCGGCTATTAGTAGACAGATACAGTCATTAGAAAATGACCTTAAAATAAAGCTTTTCGAAAGACATGCGAGAGGTTTAGTTTTAACAGAGAACGGACACTACTTGTATAAAACTGCCCATGAAGTAATTTCAAAATTAAAAGATGTAGAGTCCAATTTAAGCAGTGAAAAAGATAAGTTGAATGGAAAATTAACTGTTACTACAGTTGTTAGTTTTGGAACTACATGGTTAACTCCCAGGATTCAAGAGTTTATGACACTTAATCCAAATATTGAAGTAGAATTAATTTTCGATGATAAAGAATTAGATTTAAGTACAAGGCAAGCTGATATTGGTATATGGATGAGAAGACCAAAACAATTAAATTATATTCAAAAAAAATTTGTTAATTTTAATTATCACATATATGGATCAAATTCCTATTTAGAAAAATTTGGCTATCCAAAATCTGTGAAAGATCTTAATAAACATAATTTTATTACCTACGGTAGAGGAGCGCCTTCACCAGTTTATAATCCTGACTGGGTACTTAAACTTGGCAAAGAAGATAGTAAAAAAAGAAAACCTGTTATGAAAGTAAATAGCGTATACGGTCTTTTACTAGCGGTGCAAAGTGGTGTTGGTTTAGCTGCATTACCCGATTATATAACTTTTAATGTCCCTAATTTAACAAAAGTGTTACCTAATGAAGCTGGTCGACCGACTGAAACTCATTTTGTTTACCCGTCCTCATTAAAAAATGTCGCAAGAGTAACCGCTTTTAGAAATTTTATTTTTAGTAAAGTAGGTGAATGGAAATTTTAACATTTATAATTCCTTTTTTAATTTTAATAACAATAGTAGTATTTATACATGAGTACGGACATTATTATTTTGCAAGAAAATATGGTGTTGGTGTTACTGATTTTTCTATAGGTTTTGGTAAAGAAATTTTTGGATTTAACGACAAATCAGGAACAAGATGGAAATTTTGTTTGATACCTTTAGGCGGTTATGTAAAATTTTTTGGAGATAGAAATGTATTTAGTCAATCTGAACAAAAAGAATTATTAAATAAATACAATAAAGTAGATCAAGAAAAACTTTTTATTACAAAACCTTTATATCAAAGATCATTAATAGTTGCCGCGGGACCGATTGCTAACTTTATTCTGGCAATATTTATTTTTTCTTTTATTTATATGTTTGCAGGTAAAGACTTTACTCCAGCCCAAATTTCTGAAGTGCAAGAAAATAGTCCAGCTTTTTCTGCAGGAATAAAAAAAGACGATATTATTATATCAATTAATGAAAATAAAGTTCAGAGTATTTTAGATGTATCTACTTATATAAATGCATCATCTTCAGATATAATTGATTTTAAAGTTTTAAGAAATGATTTAGAAATTATTATACCAATAAAGCCAAAAAAAATTATTTCAAATGACTCATTAGGAAATAAAATTAATAAAAAAGTTATAGGTGTAAAAATATCTCCAATTAATAATCAATTTAATAAGCAAAGATTAGGGCCCGCAACAGCATTGTTTTATTCTGTAAAAGAGACCTGGTTTGTTATAAAATCTTCAATGAGTTTTATTTTTGCAATGTTTGAAGGCAAAGGTGACACAACTCAATTAGGTGGACCTATCAAAATAGCTAAAATAACTGGTCAAGTTTCTCAACATGGAATAATAGCCTTCCTAAGTATAACTGCCTACATTTCTATTAGTCTAGGTTTTATAAACCTCTTTCCTATACCCTTGTTAGATGGGGGGCATTTAATGTTTTATGCCTTTGAAAAAATATTAGGTCGTCCGTTGAGACAAAAAACTCAAGAGGGATTCTTTCGAATCGGTCTTTTTTTACTTTTTTCACTGATGTTTTTTACAACATTTAACGACCTTAAAGATTTAGGGCTATTTTAAAGGTTTTTTTAAGTCAAAAAAGACAATAAAATCAACACTTATTGAGTTACAATATATTGTGTTAATATTTAACAAAAACACTAATAAAATTGTTGATTTTATTGACTAATTGTTCAAATTAAAAAGTATAAAAAAAAGGGGCATATAATATGAACAAAAAACAATTAGTAGCAAAAATATCGTCCACATTGGGCCAAAGCAAAGCTGATGCGGAGAGAACTTTTGACTCTATTACCACTATTATTCTTAATGAATTAAAGAATGATGAAACGGTAAAAATAGCTGGTTTTGGTACTTATAAAGTAGCCAAAAGAAAGGCTAGAGTAGGAAGAAATCCTCGAACAGGGGAATCTATCCAAATAGCAGCGTCTCAAAAGGTTAAGTTTTTACCTGCTAAAAGCTTAAAGGAAATGTTTAATAAATAATCAATATTTAGTAGCTCCCAATTATGGGAGCTATTAAGATCTTGCATGTCTTGTTTTCAACTTTAACATTGTTTCTAGAACATACCTAATACAATCAATTACCAATTCTCTCCAAAATACAAAAATAATATAAGAAATTTCAATCAAATAAAGGGAGAAAAAAAATGAAAAAATACTTAGGATACTTTTTTGCTGGATCAGCCATTTATTTTGGCTTTGCTGGTTTGGGTTATGCCGAAACTACCGTGACAGCGGAAGTACAATATATATTTAATACCCTGTTATTTTTAATGTCAGGTTTCTTAGTCATGTGGATGGCTGCAGGTTTTGCAATGTTAGAGTCAGGACTGGTAACATCAAAATCAGTATCAGCAATCTGCGCAAAAAATATAGGTTTATACTCAATTGCAGGTCTTATGTTCTGGTTAGTTGGTTATAATTTAGCATATGGAATTCCAGAAGGTGGATATATAGGAACATTTACTCCATGGAGTGATGCTTCTGCACTTGAAACTGGATACTCAGATGGATCAGATTGGTTTTTCCAAATGGTGTTCTGCGCAACGACAATGTCAATTGTATCTGGAACTTTAGCTGAAAGAATAAAAATTTGGCCGTTCTTCTTATTCGCCGCAATTTTAACTGGAATAATTTATCCTATATCAATGGGATGGCAATGGGGTGGCGGTTGGTTAGCAACTGCTGGTTTCTCAGATTTTGCTGGTTCAACTTTAGTACACGCCGCAGGTGGTGCTGCCGCTTTAGCCGGTGCAATAGTGCTTGGAGCAAGAAGTGGAAGATTTAGTTCTAGTGGTGGAGTAAAAGCCATGACACCTTTTGCAGCTTCATCAATTCCTTTAGCAACTCTTGGAGTGTTTATACTTTGGATGGGTTGGTTTGGATTTAATGGTGGTTCACAGCTT
>MDTB01145530.1_pt1 | contig 21114 bp, 22 predicted proteins | sample 811161 | NCBI WGS metagenome assembly MDTB01 (sample SAMN05326650, study PRJNA326480) | marine metagenome | isolation source: seawater | place: Mediterranean Sea | collected 2009
GCCTGATAACCCGCGCATTAATGATATCGACATATCCCCCAACCCTGAGTGAACATCATCAATAACCAACGGTTCCATCCCTTTCCCATGATAGGAGACTGTGAAGGCATCTTTAACGCGACCCTTCCTCGGTCCGGCTGGAAACCCTAAAGTATTGTGAAAATCCTCTATAAATCCATCAAAAGAACCTCCACCATGTCGAATATATGGCACCTCAAGGAGAAAGTTCCACTTATTGCTGATTCCATACTCTAGCATGATAACTTGCCTCGAAGTCTCAGCATCTACTAGCAAACTTTCAGATTGAGTGTTTGCAACGTGCACTGTGTTACCCAGTTCAGATGTGACTTGCCAACTGAGTTGCCCTTCAGCAATGTCGGCGGGAGATGTCACTCGAGGAGCACCGAAATTCATAGTCAAAGGGTTCATGTCCCCATAGTTAATGGGCATATAGGACGGCTCCGCCAGAAGGATTGTCGGCAATAGAAAAAGCGAGAGAAATCCGCACCGGCAAAGGCGAATCGGCAGGAGTCTCTGCCAGCTAAGCGAAATGCAGGGTGGTGGCTTTGCTCCGGTGTATTTCATATAAGGAAACTGATTCTATCCCGAAATGTTTTTTATCTTTGAACTAGCACTTTGGATTATTTCTCTGAGCAGAAAAGTTGCTCAAAAACATGCCGCAGTGCATCTATAATTAGCGAAAAACGTCGCAAACGAGACAGACGCCGAAACGAACATGTTTCCGATAGAAACAATGTCCCAATGACACAAGACAGCGATGTTATATGAGTGTGTACCTTGGGACATAAAAAAATTGAATGTTAGTAATCTACCATTTTACCTCTTTGGTCACTGTAGTAATCCGTCATTTCATTAGCAAAACAGATGCCGCTGTAATCAAGTATTCCTCATGCTGATCGGCCTTAGAATACGCTATCTCGAGGTCGTCCGCATAATGTTTCGCTAGTTCATCACTCAACACCGTTTTAGTCAAAATTCCCTCGAGCGTGGCTTGCCTTCCAGAGCTGTCAGTTGGTATGAAAAATGAGTAATCTTCAAAAACTATTCGCGCCCAAATATCGCCCTCCACAGCAATAAAAAAGCATCCTTTACGCTGGCAAACTTTTGATACATTGGTTGTAATGCGAACAAGCTGATCATGATGTTTCTCGGCTTGTTTGACAATTTTTGTTAGACTTATGCTAGATCCTTGATGTTTCGGCAAGCTTCCAAAAATTTCGTAAGCATTTGTTTCTGAGATTGGCTCTGATAGGCGAATTGCCTCACTACCTAATGTCGCAGTCGAAATTACCATTGCAAACAGACACATGCTTTGGGTAAACATTGTTTTAAAATCCATAGCCAACCTATTCTATTTTTGAGTGACTTGAAAAATCTCTATCCCACTGGATATCTACCTTTCCATCAAGAAATAGGTCGCAGTTCTGCTCGATAGCGCAAATCTTGTCAATCCACCACGGGTCTTGAGACAATTCCCTCTGCGCCACTTGAATGGAGTAGTATCTATTGAGAATCTCTTGACATGCGTATTTGACGTCAAGCACAAATTTATTTTCTATGGTCTTTTCTCCATTTTTCTTGTTCGATATACCAATAAAACGTCATAAAATAATCCTTCTGGTCCGGACTTTAGCAACTAAATTAGCGTCTGCAATACCTCGAGAAAACATATTAACGTCAGAGTTGTGCTATCAGTCGACTTGCGTCGATTAATAATGATGTCATTTTGGGAAACAGTATATATTCCTCAATAATCAATTGTAAATGATAATTATTATCAATTAATATATGTAAATTTTCCGGTCATTGGAGTTTTAAATGCCTTCCAAAACCAGACTTGTGACGGTTAAAAAATTTGAGATGCTGGGTTTAAACATGAAGAGAATCACGCTTCATGGAAAAGACTTATGGGATTTTCCAGATGGGCATGAGGGCTCTTATGTGAAACTATCATTCGAGAGTGCTATGGACTCCCCCATTAATGGCATGCGGGAAAACCGTTTCTGCCGCAGAACTTTCACTGTTAGGGATTTTCGAAAAGAGCAATTAGAGTTGGATTTGGATTTCCTGTTACACGGCGATAATGGTCCCGCGTCCAAATGGGCGCTGAAAGCAAAAAAAAACGACCCTTTAGAGATTTTAGGCCCAGGTCCCGCCAAAATAGCCCCTCGGGATGCAAGCTGGTACCTATTCGTTGGAGATATGACTGCTTTGCCAGCTATAGCAGTCAACCTTAAAAAATTGCGGAGTGATGCAACAGGGATCGCGTTGATCGAGGTAATGTCATCCAAAGACATTCAGACGTTAGAAACTCCATCTGGAGTAGACATCAGGTGGATCATTAACGAATCACCCTTAGAAGGCTGCTCAGTTTTGCTTAATCAACTTTATGCCGTGGCTGTTGACGACAATCATCCTTATGCTTGGATCGCGGGTGAATTTGAACTGATGCGTGGGGCGAAAAAATTCCTGAAAGAAAAAATGTATGTCCCAAAAAATTCGATGTATGTAAGTTGCTATTGGAAAATAAATGGAAATAATGAAGGGATGAAAAAAGCGAAAGCCCTATATGACAGCCATCAGAGGTTTGATGATTGATCTTATTCTATGCACAAGGCTTATCGAGAGAAGACGCCGTTACGGCCTGTCAATTAAGAAAAAGCATTCATAGCGGGGCATCAAATGAAGCAAAATAAGGATCTAAAAGAAGTACTTCGAATTGTGCCTTGTGAGAAGAAGTAGCTTTATTTCCTTTGCCACCATCTTGAAAGACATTGGAAAAATATAAACTCCATACCGGATCAACAAGGAACTTAGCATCTGGATGATCTCACCACCTATGAACATCCAAAAGTCTTGAATTCTCTCTATCTTTTTTTTTGAAGTAGTCATTTTTATTGACCTAAAGTGAAGGACTTTAGATATTGTCAATATTTTCTAGAACCAACTAAGGGTTAGAGTTTTTTATTTTGGGTTAGCAACTAGAAATCTATACAGGCAATAAAGAACCATATTTATATAAAATCAAACAGTTACATAAGTTATTTTGAGAATTTGCTTGGGCCACCATCCAACTAATTAGTTTTTTCTCGGCCGATTTCAGGTTAACTTTTCTCTTTTGACGCAATAATGAATAGATAACATTGCAACTATTCAGAGCTGAATAATATACTGGTTATGGTAGTACATGATGTTATCACCTCTTAACAAACAGAGCTGAAAATTTAATAAAAACCGTGAGGAGCCAGAGAGATGAAAGCTTTTTTCAAAAAATATTTTTTACCCAGTTTGCTGAGCATACTGCCTTTTTTCGTGGTTGCAGATAGTCATAAGCCGAAAATGAGCGCTTTAGAGGTAATATCTTTCACGTTGAATGATAAAAAAGATATAGCAGATGTCATCGAGTGGTCTTCGGGAGTTGATACATTTGTATCCGAAGAGCTGGATCCAGGCTATATGGCATGGATTGTCACTCCAGACGCAGTGAATCCGGGAGATTATCCAATGGATTTTTTTTGGTTAGGCGTTGCAGATGATTTCAAATCTCTTGGAAAAGGTCGGGATACTTACTTTGAGAAAGCTGGCAAATTGCAGGAAAAAATGGAAAAGATATCGTCTCTTGAGGGACGGAGACTATTTTCCAGTATGCCTGTAAAACCCATCACAGATTCCGGTCCTGGTAATGGATTGTTGACGGTTTGGTCCTGCCAATTTCAAGAGGGCATGGGGTTTGCGGAACTTGCTGCAGCAGATCAGACTATGATGGCTTACATGGATAAGGTTGAGATGCCGGGCGGGATGTATCGTTGGTTCTCAGGACCCGGAACTCCGTCCTCAGAGACAGCTGACTTTCGAAATGTTTTCGTTTCCGACACAGACGAGTCTCGTGGTGTGGCCACTGACATGATGATGGCTGGTGGAAACAAAGTTCTGCAAGAGTCATATGGAAAAGTAATCGATTGTGATGCGCCGAGAGTTTGGAGAGCTATCCATGTAGTTGGCAAAAGTTCGATTTAGACCACCCCAGCGACTACGTTTACTAGCAAGCAATAAACGGTTGTATCATAATGCGGCCCGCACGGAAACTCGTCGGGTCGTGATGGTATTTTTTCCTCATTAGTTGGCATTCCGAGCTTATAAGTTTTAGATTCCATACCCGTTATAGTATTGCTCAAGTGGTCAATGTGCGAAACCGATTGTTCGCGTTCAGTACGCAGATAAAACATTTCCTTGCTCACTTTGACTCGGATGATATAGCGAAGCGCCGAAAAATCATGGCTTTGTCTTTAGCGGCGTTCATCGCTTTTATTTTTGCCGCTAATCTATCCTCTAGGCCCATCGTTAACTCTGCATTATTAGTTCAAGCATTTTGCTGCATACTCATAATTTATTATGGCGGAATTTATTGGTTCAGCTACCTTGTCGAATGGGGCAGAGCGTTAATTCTAACACACGCGCTGAATCGTCAAAAAATAAGTATTTCTCCATTCACTGTTAAGTGTTTTCAGTCTTTAACTCGCATTACGCTGTTGTTACTCAATCTTATCTTCAGTTTTGGTGTGTTTTTCAGTGCTCTTGTTACCCCTATTATTGTCCTGATGGAAGTTTTTGCAGATGGTTAGCCGTTGGAAAGTTGGCTACCAATATTAATATCCCAACGGCTGTAACCTGTTAATAGGACCACGTACCGGCCCTCCAGCCTCATAACTGATTAAATCCCCTATCGAGGCTTTAAAAATATCTTCAGTTAGATGCTAGTCTTTTTTCATCCAGATTTGGGCCATTTGCATAATGACCACAGATCCAAGAAACACAACTTGCATTAAGTTGAGCACAGGTGCGTCTCCCGCAACAGAAATTAAATTTTCTGCGGCTGAACCAATTAAGACTCCTTGTTCTTGCATAGCCGCAAAAACAGTGGCCGTGTCTTTTAACATTGCGTTGAACGTACTTAAATTTCCAAATGTGAACGTTGCAACTGAAAGACAAAACAATGAAGCCATTGCTTTACCCACTTTAGGAGTTTCAGGGGTATTGTAGATATTGTTCGAGAATCTGAAGCCAACCCAGATTAGGAAAGCCAGCGCGGCAAAAAATACAGCGTTAGAAATCAAGAAAGCCGCCAACAAGTTCCAAATTTGAAGCACATCATTATTTAATTCCATTCGATATTCTCCTGCTTATTATTCATTAGTGAATGAATACAGTAACAGGATTTTGCAATTAGTGTGAGAGGAAAAGAGCGTTTGGACATGTATTTTTAATAAAGATAATATCCAATCTCCAAATTCACCCACAATGCTTACAAGCTTCACAATCTTTAAAATATTTGAGAATACCTCTAGCTATCCCAGCACCCCCATGGTCATCCGCACAGGGGTAGACAATATGGTAGACATTTTTAATCACTTGACGATGAACTAACTATTTGTAACTATCTTTAATGACCAAGCTTAACAGTGGTGATGGACCCTTGCAGAGACAATGAACTATGCCGAGTGCGCCACTCTTTCAAATATTTTCAATCGAGGCTCCATTATGTAACTGTTTTTCTATTATCACCGCCTCATTGGAAGTTAATTAGCAAATAATCAGCTATTTAACCTTAGCCCGCGCCATTTGAATTTATCTAACCCCAGATGATATCGTTGTGCACTCTCTAAATATGTGTCGTAACGGTAAAGCCGACCTAAAAAAGCGAGTCAAAAATGCTATATAGACCATTGGGCAAATCCATGATTGAGGCTTCCATAATTGGTCTTGGGACGCATGCTTTTGGGGGCAGTGATGATTCAAAAACTGCGAATGATAGAGAATCATTGGAAACCATCCATGCGGCACTAGATAACGGCATTACTTTAATAGACACAGCCCCCTCATATGGCTGGGGGCATTGCGAGAGAATTGTCGGGCGTGCTATCAGAGGTCGTCGAGACCAAACAGTCATCGCAACGAAGTGCGGGGTATGGTGGCAGGATGCACGAGGTTCTTACAATGGTATCAAGGATGGTAAAGAGCACTATGTAAGCTTGCGCCCTGATACCATCACAATTGAGGTGGAAAATAGTCTAAAAAATCTGGAGACGGATTATATCGATCTTCTTCAGTGCCACAAACCAGCCATCCCTCCGGAAGATACACCTATCTGTGAGACCATGGATTGCCTAATGAAGTTAAAAGAACAAGGTAAGATTCGCGCCATAGGAATATCCAATGTTTCTTTGGATCAATTCAAAACCTATGATACTGCTGGTGATCTCTCGAGCAATCAATTTAGATATAGCATGTTGCATCGAGGTCGAGAAGAAGACATCCTGCCATATGCCGCACAACACGATATTGCCACGTTAACCTATTGGTCTCTTGAGGCAGGTTTGTTGACCGGTAAAATAAATCGGGAGCGCATCTTTGAAGAGAGTGACTTTCGTTACAACGCGAATCAATGGCATCCCTGGTATAAAGAAGAGAATATTGAACGTCTTTTACAGGTTTTCGCCAAGTGGTTCGATTTGCTGGATAGCCACGAGTGCACGCTAAGTGAATTGGTTATTGCTTGGACCGCAGCTCAACCCGGTGCTACTCACGTTCTATGCGGCGCTAAAACCGCGGCTCAAGCTAAACAAAATGCTCGTGCTGGGTCCATGGTATTACGGACAAGCGAAATAGAGCGGATTCGAGACGACCTAGAGATTCTCGGAGATCCCATCTGAGGAAACCGAGGCTCGGTAGCCCTAGAACGCAAATCTATACATCGAAACGGAGAGCTTTCCGCGCGGACGTTCATAAAAACTGCTCATTAAAAGTAATTTAATATTGAAGATACTCGACTTGACGATCACATCTCAAAAGATATTAGAAACTTGCTCTCAGCCGCCTCTTTTAAAAAGTTTATTTTAGTTAAGTTCCTCGACGAAAATTTAAAAGGACGGAAAAATTAAAAGAGCCGTCCCAAATTCTGTGGCTACTTTATTTGCTTTCCTTGAACCCAAACTTTTGTAATATTCGTCCGATGTGCATTGTGTATTATTTTTTGTAAAACATCATCGCTGCTATCCAAACCCTTCCAAATCTTCAAATTACTTTCCTCAACAGATGCATCTACCACGATGGCATCCATGGCATATTGGGGCCTTAACACCCCTATGTTCAAATCCAATGCCCGACCTCCGCCAGTGGTTGCCATCCAGAAGGCTTCTTTGAAATCTATTCTCATATTGCGTCTACTTCGATCTTGAGCGGGAAGCGCAGCATCCACTCCCTCCTCAAGGGCACGTGACGAGGTAACCGCCATCGCGCAGGCATTAAAAATTGATGGGTTAAAACCACCTGATATATCTGTTCCAAGCCCCAAATCAATTGCACTATCAATCAATTTTCGAATAGGCAACACCGCATTTGAAAAATAAAAGTTAGAGAGCGGGCAGTGTGCGACGGCCGATGACTTTGAGGAAATCAGTGCCATATCGTCATTGTTGATAAAATTAGCATGAGCTAAAACTGTATTGGGCTGGAGAAGCCCAAATGAGTCCAGGCTCTGGGCGTCATGACATCCATGCCGTTCGATCACGTAACGATGCTGCCAGTCACTCTCAGAACAATGCGTTTGGATGTGACATCCAGTTTCAGATGCTATTTTTCCTAAGCCTGAGAGCATATCATCAGTGCAACTAGGAATGAATCTAGGTGTCAACACTGGTAGCACTCTTTTACTGGCATTATCAAGAGAACTGTTTACATAATCTATCAACTCATAAGTTTCGTCTAAGCCCGCTGAAGTAGATCGATCTCTGTAAAACTCCGGACACTGGTCGGGGTTATCCATTACCACCTTGCCAATTAGCGCGCGTTGACCAAGATTTAGGCATATGTCCGCTAACCTTTTAGTTGCCTCGAGGTGAATAGTTCCAAAATACAAAGCAGTAGTGGTTCCGTTTGCGATTAAAGTCTCGACTAGAGATGAATATACTTGATCCGCAAACGCTAAATCCGCATAACGCGCCTCTAGTGGAAACGTATACTCTTGTAACCACTCATTTAATGGCAAATGCAAAGCTTTGCCTAACTGCGGCCATTGAGGAGCATGGACATGGGTATCGACTAGTCCGGGAAGCAAATATTCGGTATCTGACAGTTCTAGGAGATTCCCTTGGCTCCTATGAAAGTCCTCTCGCTGGACCAACTCTGGATCATTGGAACTAATTACAGAAGAAATATTACCGTCGCGGCCAACTTCTATAAGACTACCAATTTTGGTCTCTATTTCCCCAAAGACGGGGGCATGAATTAAGTTGCCTTTTACTGCAAAAGTACCCAATCAGAAACCCTCTTTCCTATCACTTGATTTACACTAGTTTCATTGAATATGCTTAAATTTGTCATTTATTTTGAAGGAAATTATTGATTCCTAATCGTGTGTTGAAAGCATGCCTTCGGTGGTAATAAACTTGATAATTCCATCAACACCTAAACCGGTTTTAAAATTTGAAAAAATAAACGGTTTCTCTTGCCTCATTCGTAGTGCATCATTTTCCATTATTTCCAAAGAAGCACCCACAAAAGGCGCCAGATCGATCTTATTTATAATCAACAAATCAGACTTTGTAATACCTGGACCCCCTTTTCTAGGAATCTTATCACCGGCGGAAACGTCAATAACATAGACCGTCAAATCAGACAATTCTGGGCTAAACGTGGCGCTTAAGTTGTCACCGCCACTCTCAACGAAGATCACGTCTAAATCACGATGTCGCTGGCATAGCTCGTCGATGGCGGATAAGTTCATTGAAGCATCCTCTCTTATGGCCGTATGAGGACATCCTCCAGTCTCCACTCCTATTATTCGATCTTCGTTCAGAGCGCCATGTTTGATTAAAAAGTTTGCGTCCTCTTTCGTATAAATATCATTTGTAACAACAGCTATTTCATAGTCATCACGTAATTTATTGCAAAGCACTGCCAAAAGAGCCGTTTTACCAGACCCCACTGGGCCGCCCACTCCAACGCGCAGAGTTTGTTTCTGAACCATTGTGTCCTCCTCTAAGAGCGAAATAATCGTGTGTGTTGCGACTCATGCCAAGCACTCGCCAAACCAATTGCGGGCAATCCACTACCAATAAAACGATCGTCCATGAGTTCCGCTTTCTCAATCGCAAGCTGAATCATCGGAAGTAATTCACCTATGAGCCTCTGAGCAGCATTTTGGCCCAGTGGGACAAGCTTGATTGCAGCCGCAACTGAATTTTCAAGCCACGACCAAAAGAATCCAGTGAGCGCCAACCTTGGCAATATATCCCATTTAACTGCTGCAAAGGCAAACCCAGCACAAAAACACACTTCTTTTTGATCAATGCTCGGGAAACTCAAACCAATATTCTCTAATAATCTTTTTATGGCACAACCCATTTCGGTGTCAGCTAACCTCAATTCTCTCGACTCCCTGCACGCCAAGGAATAAGAATTCCAATATGAGAAGGCTTCCAGATCATCGGTGAGCAGCGATCGCATGAGTCGCAGAAGAACGGGGGCATCTGCTCTTGCAATAGAGTGAGTCATTTGGAGAGAAAGCCATTCTCGGGCATCGTGTGCATCATTGATCCACCCCGAGTCAACAGCGCTCTCCATTGCTTGTGAAAAAGCATAGGCTCCGACAGGTAAAGAAGCACTGCTGAGTTGCATTAACCGCAGAAGCGGCAGGTTAGTTTCGTCAGTCATGAGCAGCATGATCAGAGTTTATCAAATACGCTCCCGATTCAGGCACAAATACAGATTGCTCCATCTGAAGCCTCAACCCTAATTTTAAAAGCATATCCTCCAGGACATGATCGGCTATTATTCGCAACCATTGCTCGCCTAATTGCACTTTCACATGGCGATTGCCGAGGTGATAACAGGCCCTGCAAAAAACCCCCGAGTCACCGGAGAAGGCGGTTATAACACTCTCAGTCGCACCCAAAACCTTGATGTTCTTGCCACAACTACTCCGCAAAATCTCACCAAGCTGGATGACGTGTCCACGCTCTAAAAAAACCCCCATTTCCATGCCCGAGTCCGACTGGACCTTAAACCTTCCTTTTTCTCTTTGAATATGATCAAGGGTAATAGAATCATCAATCGTAATCGCTTCGTCGTCAGAAAGCCGTTGATAAATGTCGACTCGCATAGTTTGCCTTTAAAACAAGCTATAGAGCTGCGCCAATGGAAGCTCTTTGGCTGGCTCACAGGTCAATAACTCGCCGTCTGCCTTAACCTCATATGTTTGCGGATCTACTGAAACGTTTGGCATCCAAGCGTTGAGCAACATGCTGGTCTTATCAATATCTCTGGTATTTCGGCACCCCACCAAACGCTTTCCTAAATTCAACTTTTTGGCAACGCCGGCATCAATTGCAGCCTGAGATGAAAAAACCACTGACGTATGGAGCGGTGCCGAGCCAAAAGCCCCAAACATCTTTCTATAATGGACGGGCTGTGGTGTAGGAATCGAGGCATTGGGATCACCCATGGGAGCCGCTGCAATGAAGCCTCCCTTGATCACCATGGCAGGTTTGATCCCGAAAAAAGCGGGTTTCCAGAGGACCAGATCGGCGAGCTTACCAACCTCTATCGAACCAATTTCGTCACTAATGCCGTGCGTAATTGCTGGGTTGATCGTATATTTCGCAATATATCTTCTAGCTCGAAAGTTATCCATGGATTCATTATCTTCCTTAAGATTACCACGTTGTAGTTTCATTTTATGCGCAGTCTGCCATGTTCGAGTGATGACTTCCCCAACGCGCCCCATCGCTTGTGAATCTGATGCAATCATACTGAAAGCGCCAAGATCATGAAAAATATCCTCCGCAGCAATTGTTTCCTTCCTGATGCGAGAATCCGCGAACGCAATGTCCTCAGGAATCGAGGAATCCAGGTGATGACAGACCATCAGCATATCCAGATGCTCATCAATGGTATTGATTGTATAGGGGCGCGTCGGATTCGTGGATGATGGTAATACATTAAGTTCGGAGCAGGCCTTTATTATGTCAGGCGCGTGCCCGCCGCCAGCGCCCTCGGTATGATAGGTATGAATAGTTCTGCCCGAGAAGGCCGAAATCGTATCATCTACAAAACCGGATTCATTGAGTGTATCAGTATGGATAGCAACTTGAATGTCAAACGCTTCTGCGACATTAAGGCAGTTATCAATAGCTGCCGGAGTCGTGCCCCAATCTTCGTGTAACTTTAGACCACATGCTCCAGCCAGAAGTTGCTCCTCCAGCGCAATCGGAAGACTGGCATTTCCTTTTCCCATAAAGCCCAAATTCATTGGCATGAAATCGGTTGCTTGCAGCATTTTACCTATGTTCCATGGTCCGGGCGTGCAAGTTGTCGCATTCGTGCCAGTTGCGGGTCCAGTTCCGCCACCCAGCATGGTGGTAACGCCAGACATCAGCGCTTCTTCTATCTGTTGGGGACAGATAAAATGGATGTGTGCATCCACACCGCCGGGGGTAAGAATTTGGCCCTCACCTGCAATAACCTCGGTTCCTGGGCCAATAATAATGTTCACTCCATCTTGGATGTCAGGGTTGCCAGCTTTTCCAATGCAACTTATTCGACCATTTTTAATGCCAACATCTGCTTTGACAATACCCCAATGATCCAGAATCACGGCATTGGTAATCACAGTATCAACCGACTCGTGACAACTTTTTTGGCTCTGACCCATGCCGTCTCGGATAACTTTACCTCCACCAAATTTGACCTCCTCTCCGTAAGAGGCAAAATCTTTCTCTACCTCAATTATCAGATCGGTGTCGCCCAAGCGAATACGATCGCCAACGGTTGGTCCGAACATTGCCGCATAAGAACGACGGTCTATCGCAGTCATGAATTATCTCCACTAACCTTACCCATCAATTCACCACGAAATCCGAAAACTTTTTTTTCACCACCAAGCTCAACGAGCTCTATCTCTCGGTCTTGGCCCGGTTCGAATCTAACGGCCGTTCCAGCTACTATATTCAAACGGAAGCCTCTTGTTTGACTTCGATCGAAACGCAATGCAGGATTTACCTCGAAAAAGTGGTAGTGCGAACCGACCTGAATCGGTCGATCTCCCACATTTTCTACCTTAAGTTTCAGTTTCTGACGGTTTTTATTGATCTCGATTTCCCCATCGGCAGCAAAAAGTTCTCCTGGAATCATTTAAATCTCCACTATTTCAGATAATTGGATTGTGCACCGTGACTAATTTCGTGCCGTCCGGAAAGGTAGCTTCTACCTGAACCTCCTTCAGCATCTCTGGAACTCCATCCATGACTTGCTCGGCGTTTAAAATATCTCTTCCCGAATTCATAAGATCCGCTACAGATTTCCCATCCCTAGCACCCTCTATGATCGCCATAGTTATATAGGCGGTTGCTTCGGGATAATTCAGCTTTAAACCTCTTTGTAAACGCCGCTCCGCAAGCAAACCGGCGGTAAAGACCATTAGCTTATCTTTTTCTCTTGGCAATAATTCCATATCAAATACCCATCCAAAAGTTCCAATTAAGTGAACCATATTCTTGGCAAACATGATTGCCGGTCAAGAATTCGAGGCCGCATCATTTTCCAACAATATGTAAACATCTTCTTGGCGGCATCAGCACTATCGCCCAAGTAACGACCAACTAAAAATTCGCCAACTTTAGATAAAGAGAAAGACGCTACAGGGTAATTGCCCGCCATGTGGAGACGAAGTAAATCTAACTCATCTTCGAAGTCTTCAATTGTTGGCCCCATCAGTAGAAAACCAGTTACCGACCTCGATTGCATTCCAGCCTTTCCGGTCAGCATCTCTCGAAGGCCATCACGGAGGTCTAGCACGTCAACGAATGTTGGAACGTTATCGACTTTTATAATATATCTCTGTAAGAAACTTCCATCCGAAAAGTTTTGTTGCGATGCCGGCATACCCAGACAACAGATCTCCCAGCCAATGAAAATACTCCCTTCGCTCATGGAAATCGTGGTTTCCAACTCAGCATTGGCCCCATCGAACACAATCGTTTCCAAAGGGAACCATTCTAATTTAGAATTCGGGAGTAATTTGAGATCAACAATTTGTTTTTGCAAGCTCTTGAGGCATCTTGCCCGGTAGAAACGTCCTGCTCCCGGCGTGGTGATCGTGGCCTGTGAATCCGGCTTAAGAAGGATGGATAAATCCAACGTGTCGCCCGAAACTACTCCTCCCGGTGGGTGAATAATGTAAACATGGGGATGATCAGGGCCCTCTGGGTAAAATGGCTTTTGAACACTCAGCGGACCAGAATGATAATTCTTGACAAGTAATGTCTTACCACCTCTTCTCTGGAATTCTAAATCTAATTTGGCAAACCAATCGTCGTGGTGGGCTGGCAATTGATTTTTAACAATAGCCGTCATCTTAATTACTATTTACCAGTCTTTTTGCGGACAAAAAATCCTTATTTCTGATAATTAGCCATCGGGAAATAAAGTCGCTAAAAATTATCAACGCGAGGACGCTGGGGCCGGAAAAAAAAACGTCTCCCAAAAACGAAGGTCCCAAATGCGGCTTTTCAAATTTTCCACAGTGCGCCAGCACGGGATTATCTCTAAGAGTCATAGCGGTCTTTGCCATCTTACGAGAGAACTTGATCACAATTTTTATTTCCATACCCCAGAATATGCGCGCTTAAGATACAAACCCCTTGGTGATGCGAGGTCAAAACATCGTGAAGATCATATCGCTAGAAATCATAACTAATTTTGCCCATGATTTGTCTTGGAGGGATTAGTTCTAACCCGGTGGCGTTAACACCAAACACGTCAGTCATGCTGGAATTTACTCCGTCTTCATCCGTCACATTGAAAATCATCAGGCTAAAGCCCCAGTTACTATTTGCTGGTTGAACACTAGCTACCATGTTAACTAACGTATAGTCGTTCACCTTATCTATAGACGTGTTGTTGATTACCCTCTGCTGAAACTCGCCCCGATGAACTACTTGAAGAGAGCCACTTAAACTATGACCCGACGCCAAATCGCCCTGATAACTTAGGCTAGCATTTGCAGTAAAATCTGGACTTTTTGCGAGCTCATTACCATTGATGTTCTCACGTAAACTGTAACGGATGTCTTCTTGACCAAAAAAATAAGGCCCTGCTTTTACATTGTCGAGCGTGTCATAGTCGCCTGTAATCTCTGAATCTAAAAAGGCCATCTTGACGTCCAGTGACCAAGATTCCGACAGCAACGCCAAAAATTCTATTTCAAGTCCCTTCATTTCTGATTCAGGTATATTTGCAACCCCCCCTCTAAACACATCTGGGTCTGTAGCTTGGAATTGCAGATCTTCATAATCGTACAAGAAAGCCGCTATATTTGCTCTTACTCTCCCGTCCAACAAATCGGTTTTCAGCCCTAACTCATAAGCGGTGATGGTTTCACTCTCAAATGTTGGGAAAACCAATGGAGGCGCAATGGCATTTCCCATTTCAGCATCCTCGGTCTCTGTAAAACCATAAGTGAGATTGCTGCCACCGGGCTTGAACCCCACTGTGTAAGAGATGTATGCCATAGAATCACCACCAAAATCATATTCACCGGCAACACGACCAGTCAACTCATCAAGGGCCTGATAAATTCTAACGACTGGAGAAAAAAAGTTTGAAACATGACTCTCTACAGTGTCCTCTGTGTATCTCAGACCGGTGATCAGTCTAAGCTCGTCCGAAAAGCTATAAGTAGTTTGCCCGTAGAAAGAATGTGACTCGCGCGTGGGCACCGCATCAGAGATGAAGCCCCACTCGCCAGGAATAGTGATGCCCTGAGAAGGATCATCAAAACTTCCATCAAAACTTCCATCAAAACCTAAATCTATGAATTCCCTGATGAGATTTTCATACTCAAAATCGTAGTAGAAAGCACCCACTATCCAATCTAGAGATCCGAATAAAGGCTCGTTAGAGATGAGATTAATTTCTGCAGTTTTAGTATTGACAACCGCGGTCTCTGGGTTAAATTCAGATCTCAGGTATGTGTTTCCCTCTTGAAACCAGTTATGACGATCGTTGTCTCGCACGACTCTTATATCATCTTCTTGCCAACTTGCTAGCGCTCTTAGCATAACCGACCCCATATCGGATTCAACTATGCCAGCGACCACTTTAGACTCCAGTTGGTAATCCGATATGGTTTCTTGCGACAATTTTCTTGGATCCGGTGTAGGATCATCTATCCCTTTGATGGCCGCACCGTTATTGTCAGCTTCAAAATACTGACCAAAAAAACGCAAACTGGTACCGTCATTGATGTCAAACGCCCAGTCAGTTCGAAAACTAATATGGCTCGCATCATCTAATTCCTGCTCAGTATAAGTGTTGTCACTGAAGCCATCACGTTCGGTAATCGAGATAGAGGTCCGTGTGGCCGCCGTATCAGAAATCGGAATATTGATAGAGCCTCTTGCCTTTACCAAGCCATAGTTGCCAATGGTGAGATCGGTCTTACCGCTCATCCCCTCAGTTGACGGCGGTTTGGTTATCACGTTTATGGCTCCACCCGTCGAATTCTGGCCAAAGAGCGTCCCCTGTGGCCCACGCAAAACCTCGACCCTTTCAACATCGATAAAATCGGTTTGCAGTGAAAATGGTGAGGCAATATAAATACCATCCATGTGGTAGGACACCGAGGGAGCGGCAATCGCGTTTTGGTTGGTCTCATTTCCGACACCGCGTATCGAAATAATTGTTTTAAAACCTTCGTTTTTGGCAACCGTTACCCCCGGCGCGATCGCGCTCAGGTCTACAAAGCTATTTATATTTTTGGCGTCCAAATCCTCGGCACTAAGAGCCGTAACAGCCTGAGAGAGGTCTTGCAGACTTTCACTCCGCTTCTCAGAAACAACGATTATCTCCTCTAGGCGCGTGTCAGCCGACATCAATGGCGATGTCAAGATGAACAAGCCGGCGAAAACCAGAGCCCCAACTTTGCTGATAAACCATGATACTAATCTCACTTGCTAATTCCCCCTCTTAAGATAAAAGTTGACGCTAAAACATTGCCATACATTATCGCACTTTTAGCACCACTTTACATGCCAGAAAAACTTTTTCCCTTCATTTAGACCCTACTCCATTGATTTGGCGCAGCAAAAGATGGAGGGATCATGCAAAGTCTATTTTGCTTAGACAACAGTCAATTTATGCATGACCCAAGATAGCGCGCATACGTTTAATGCATCTCATTCATGAGCCATTCTTTTGGGCACTCTTCAGCCGAGGTTTTTTGACTTCCCAAGGAAGCACCAAAAAAGTCCCTCAACAAGAATAAACGCAACTAACGGCAGATATCTATCATCACACGGTTGTGTTTGGAATCGAGATTAAGTGCAAAAGGATTGTTGAATGGAGACAGTTCCAATCGAATTGTTACATCGGCCAACCGCCTTTGGTATTTTTTATGATCCTATCTCCACCCATGCCTCCTTGGTTGCGCTCCAATGGAGCATCGCATTAGGTCCTTGTCAAACGTCATGACGTCGTGATAATAGTTATTTTTCTCGCGACTCCCCGGCTTTTATCGATGGAGTGACTCCGCGGTGGGGATCATGTCCTCATAAAGTGACCAATTGACCAAAAGCTCATCGATCACAACAGAGCCCACCCGATAGATGTTTTCAAGCGCCGCCTCCATGCCAGAATACTCATCCCCCTCTCCCTCACTCAGCAAATTTTCGACAGCACTTCGGCTTTCTGGCTGCATCGTGTAGTTGCTTCCGGCTCTCAGGACCAGCAGACGATTTTTATCAACTTTGCCCGCATTATGAAGGAACGCAAGAGACTGATAGGTGCCAGTATCTTCCATCGCAGATGTTACAAAATCAGCCATTCCATCGGTCCAATACGAGACCCACTTGTTAGCCCAGTCATTTTTCAGTTTTCCATGCCAAAACGTCATGGCCGCAATATGCCCACCCCGTAAAACAAAGGGAGGTCTTTGCGCGAGTGGAAAGTTTTCATAAAGTTCTCTTGTCTCATCTAGCTCAATGGTGTCTTTCAAGACAGTATTTTTACTAACCTCAAAGGCCCAATCACGAAAGCCCGTGTTAGTCTGATAAACCTCGCCTATGGAACTAGGCCGATGAGCATCATAAGGGCCCTTACTGAAGAGTGGGAAGAAACCTGTTTCCCAATCCTCAGGAATCTCTCTGGAATCTATCTCAAATCCCAGATCGCCATCAACAAGATAAGACGACCAAGCTACCGAACCAATCGAGGCATCCTCGGGATCAATGCCGGCTATGCCCGCGATGAGCCAATAAGACTTTGTCAGGTCAAACCTCTGATCAAGGCCAAGAGCCATTATCGCCGAGGCTGATTTAGCTGTGCCCATTCCGGTGACTATTCCGAGGATTTGAGAGCTAGGATTGTAAAACAGGTCGTGATGCGATTGCGGGAATTCGTATCTCTCGCTCAAGTCGCGACGAGTTTTCCAAAACTGGAACTCTCCCGGCTTATCCCCTTCATCATCACCCAATTCAAAGTGCGTTACGATAACAACTTTTACGGGTTTGGAACTGTTGTGACGATGGTTTGGGTACTGAAAATTAACATTGCCCTCCCCAAGTGAAGAATTATTGTTATCATATGAAACGCAGGACACGACCAATACAACTGTGAAACAAAGCGGAACAACGCGTTCCGTCACCCGACACATCAAGCCTTTCATAAGTTTGTTTTAACTCCTCTCGGGGCAGCCATGATTATGGCGCTAGCGGTTCGCAGCAATCCAATCTGCTTGTCGCTTCATATCCGATGAATATCTCATCCAAGCTTTTGCTGACTTTGATGTGCTTTCAAAAGCAACAGCTTTTCGCAACGCTTCTCGGGCATCATCAAATTTGCCGAGTTCACTCCGCGCAATGCCAAGAATCAGCCAAGCTTTGCCCGGACTCTCAAAACTTTGAGCCAGTGCATTTTGTGTTGCTATCTCCGCTTCCGCCCACCTCGAAGATTCTAACTGGATCTGCGCAATCTGCATCCATGCGTCACCATCCTCTTCAATTCCCGCCAATTTTTGCAGTGTAGTTATCGCCTCATTTGATTCGCGCGCTTGGGTCCAAGCTTGAGCCTCCATCTTCAAGTATTCTGCGGTTTCTGGTAGATATTGATCTGAAATCGCAGCAGCCAGCAACCTAGCGGCATGCTCGGGAATGCCTTGCATCAAAGCCAACTGCACCAGTGATCTCAAGGAGGACTCTTTATCCAGAATTTGAGACTGAAAAGCTATTTTTAAGGTAGCGAGTGCGAGATGAGGCTTCTCCATTACCATGTAAACGCCCGCCAATTGCTCCCAGTAGCTCGCCTTACTCGGCCAAATAGCTGTCATGCTTATTAAAGTCTGCGCGGCATCCGAATATTGTTTTAGCTCGTAATGATTGGCCGCTAATAATTGAAACCAAGTTGCCTTTGGCTTCTCTGCTAGTGATATAGCTTTAACAGCATAAGGTATTGACTGAGAGTGATTTTTCACCTGAGCATGTATATTGGCCATGAAAATATATTGATCGGCCTTAGGTTCTTCAAGTTGCATAAACCACGTCTCGGCAAACGTTAGCGCTTCCTCAAACTCGCCCAGCGCTGCGTGGAGTTGAGCAACCATGTATCCAACGTTGTAAACGACATTTTGAGGCAATTTTTCAGTGTCTAAACTCCGTTTCAAATATCGAATCGCGCCCGCGAAATTCTCATTTGACATAACGGCATAACCCAGCGTTTGGAGCGTCAGGGCCTCGTCCAATGAGCCCTCTTCTACTTCAGTCAACAATACCTTTAGTTTTTCAATTGCAGTATCAAGTTGAGGCTTTTTCTCTTCTGAGCCTGCCATAAGCTCCTGAATTTCAGTAAGCTCTCTGTATGTTTTTGTTGAAACTGAATCTGCCAAAATTAGCGGAATATAAAATAGCAATGTCAGAACAACTGCTTGGGTGCGCAGATTGCGTTTTATACCGGGAGTGTCCATCAACGGCTACCTCCTAACTTAAACTCGATAGTCTGTTTCGCACGCTGCTCTACCGGATTTCCGTCAACCACCTTTGGTCTAAATTTCCATCGCTTCATGGCGTCAATGGCCGCTTTGTCAAAAAGGCGCCTAGGACTCGATTCGATAACACTGACATTAAAAACGGTACCGTCTGGTCGAATTGTTACTGCCATCGTAACAAAGCCCTCTATACCAGCCTGCTTAGCACCTCGCGGATAGGAAGGAGGCACCTGGACGATGGGAATCACATCAGTGTCAAAACCTGACAGCCCACTTCCCTTCTGCAACGTTCCTAAAAACGGCCCGTCGCCAGAGTTAACAGAAAGGCCAATTGACGGCATATCCATATTCATCCTTGGATTAAATGGAGTGATTTGATCTGCGAGGTCTGGGGTTTCCGGCGGTTGCTCAGGAGGAGGAGGCTCCTTTGGTGGCTGGCGCTCTTTAGTCCTCAAATCCTCTGATTGCTTGACTCTCACAAAATTAAGATAAGATCTTGATTTATCTGGTTTTTCTAGAACGGCATCGGCCTTGATCATGAGTTGCATCAAGTAAAACAAGCTTAGTCCTATAAAGACAGAAACTGCAAAAAAGGCCGAACTCCTTAAGACGATGGCCATAATTAATAGCCTTTGTCGGCTGCCACTGAAACACTCTCCGCTCCAGCCAAGCGAGATTGATCCATTACCTCAATGAGTGTCTCGGTTTTTGAATCGGCGTCGGCCACAATAATTACCGCTGCACCGGGATTTTCGGCGAGCCCTCTCTCGACGTTTGCCCTGACAGCTCTTTTGTCGATCTGCCTCTTATCCATGAATATCTGATTCGCAGATGTAATTCCAATTTGGATGCTATTCGATTCTGTGACCACGGCGGTGTCAGCTTCAGGTCTACTTACATCCACACCGGCCTCCTTCACAAACGTGGACGTAACGATGAAAAAGATCAGCATTATAAAGACCACGTCCAACATCGGGGTAAGGTCAATCTGACTTTCCTCCGCGTCCTCCGTAATTAACCTGATTGAATCGTCCATATTAATCCCCAATCACAAGAAGTGCCTCAAGCCTTCGCATTCTTTGTTTATACATCCTGTCAAGCTGGGTAGAAAAAGGAATCGCTGTAAGAGCAATTACCATCCCACTCATGGTGGGAATGGTGGCAGCGCTAACGCCATCAGCCATTGCCCGTGGGTTCCCAGAACCCATCATTGCCATTACATCAAAGACTTGAATCATTCCAGTCACCGTTCCCAGAAGTCCAAACATAGGGAGCAGCGCTATAATGGCAGGAATCAATTTAAGTCCTCTCTCCATCTCCAGTGCTACTTGAGAAATTAAATTCTTCCTTGCAGCAAGTGCAAACCACGATTTTTTTTCGGCACGGCTTTGCCACGTCAAGAGGGCCTCCTGAACCTTCGGCTCATGATCTCGAAAAAAATAATGATAGCGGTCGATAATGAGCCAAGACAACCAAATGGAGAGGAAAAGTATCGCGAATAGAACATCTCCCCCTTTGTCCAAAAAGTCCCTCAAGAGTTGAATAATTTCCATGTTTATGCGATGCCCTTATTTTTTATCTGCTTCAGCTTTTTCGGCTAATAGCGCAAGGGATTGCTCACCTATTAGCTTACTCAAAGACGCAACTCTGCTTGTTAGAAAGCTGTGGCTGAGCAGGAGAGGTATAGCTGCGCATAGCCCGAGCACCGTGGTAATAAGAGCTTGGGAAATGCCACCCGCCATTAATTTAGGATCGCCGGTTCCAAAAAGCGTAATCGCCTGAAACGTCCCTATCATACCTGTTACAGTCCCGAGCAAACCCATCAAGGGCGCGACGGCCGCCAATACTTTTACTACTTGGAGTCCTTTCCTAATATCCGCCAGATCCGCGAACATGACAGCGTCGACACGACGTTTAATTGCCTCTAGGTCCAAGTGCCTATTCTCGTAATAAGCGATCATAATTCTGCCCAAAGGATTATTTGCATTTGGAGACGTTATATCTTTCAATTGCTTTCCCATCCTCACTCTTATTCTAGTGAGAGCTATTAATCGCTGCAA
>MDTB01028710.1_pt1 | contig 21111 bp, 15 predicted proteins | sample 811161 | NCBI WGS metagenome assembly MDTB01 (sample SAMN05326650, study PRJNA326480) | marine metagenome | isolation source: seawater | place: Mediterranean Sea | collected 2009
GATTGCAACAACCTTAAACTTCTACAAGCTAAAAAAGATTCTCTGCGTAAACTAGGAATCCAACTTGAACAAGGAGAGGCAATTAGATTATGAAAAACAAAACCGTAAACAAATATTTAATTTTTCTCATTACGAGCACACTAGCTTTTCCCCAAGCAGTAACTGTAAAGGGCCTTGTTAAAGACAGTGGTAATAAAGAGCCTTTGGTGGGAGCAAACGTCTATATTACTGGCACTGGTCTGGGCACATCCACCTCAGATGATGGTAGATATGACATTGCAAACGTAAGCCCTGGAATATATACTCTTAAAGCTACTTACATTGGCTATGAGTCAAAAGAGATGGAGATCACTGTTAAAGCAGGAGAAGAATTAGAACAGGACTTTGAACTAGAATATGTCACTATTGAGGGTAAAGCAATTGAAGTGACCGCACAGGCACGTGGTCAAATGGATGCAATCAATAAACAGCTTAAAGCAAAGTCAATTAAAAATATTATTTCATCAGATAGAATCCAAGAGTTGCCTGATGCTAACGCGGCTGAAGCAGTTGCAAGGGTTCCCGGTGTCTCAATCAGAAGAGAGGGCGGTGAAGGAAACAAGGTGGTTATACGTGGACTATCTCCAAAGTATAATAAAATAACGGTCAATGGTACGAACCTTGCATCCACAGATGCTGATGACCGAAGCACAGACTTGAGTATGATTTCTCAGTATATGCTTGAAGGAATTGAAGTTACCAAGGCTGGAACTCCAGACCAAGAAGCAGATGTGTTGGGAGGCACGGTTAATTTTAAATTAAAAAAAGCACCATCAGGCTTGCATGGAAACCTTGTTACTCAGGGAATGTATAATAGTCTGAAAAAAACTCAGGATGACTATAAACTTGTTTTTGATATCAGTAATCGATTCTTCAGTGATAGGCTTGGCTTGTTGGGTCAAATAGACTTAGAAAATCGGAACCGTAGTTCTCACAATCTTGCTGCTAATTATGTAAATACGCCTGCAGACCTTGATACTATAAACCCTTTAACACTTGAGACGTTAACATTAACAGATGTTGCAAGACAAAATAATCGCAATAATAATCTTTTTGTCATTGATTATAATATTCCAAATGGAAACATTAGCTACAGCGGTTTGCATAGCACTATTGATAAAGATATAACTACCTATGCCGACGTATATCCTTTGCAAACACCAGACGGTCAAAGAAATTTTGATACAGGTGAACTTTTGAATAGAATAAAAGTCACCTCCGAAACATGGAAATATGAGCAGCAACTTTCCCAAGATCTGAAATTAGATTTATTTAAAAGTTTTTCCAAATCGACTAATGGCGATACAAATAAGGTATATAATTTTAGGGAAACCGGTGCATACACTATGAATGTCGGTAACAAAAGTGTAGATAACATTCAGGAGTTTACTATAAATGATACCAATGCTACCTGGTTTGAACGTTATGACTATAATGAGTATTCTACATCAGAAAGAGAACATGCATTTGGTGGGAATGTGGAATTTGACCTCAAGATCAATAATCAAATATCCGGGAAAGTAAAATTTGGTTTTAAAAATAGAGATAAAACCAGAGAACACGATCGAGATTACGAGTATGCAACATTTACTTATGTGGGGATGAATGACAAGAGAGATACAACTTACCAGATGTTTGAATTTTTAAATGGTATTCCTAATGGAACGAAATATGCTCCCTACCAGTATTTCATGGATAGGGATTATGACGATGAGGGGTTTCTAGATGGTCAATATACGCTAGGACCATTTGCAGATATTGATAAAATGAACCAGTTATTTTCCTATTTTAGAACCAACTGGAACTGGGATCCGTATCATGAAAATATTATGCATCACTTCCATAAGACACAATCCTTGATATATGATTATTCTGGTACAGAGAAGTATAAAGCAAGATACGTAATGACAGATTTGAACGTTGGCAGGAAACTCAATTTAGTTACCGGAGTTAGGTTAGAGGATAATATTACTAGATATACATCCTACCATGGTCAACAAACCACCCTCCCCCATTACAATTCAATGGGCTCTGACACTGTATCAAATCACACCAGGAAAAATTCGTATACACTACCATCTCTATTTCTGAAGTACCAACCTGAAGATTGGTTGATCCTAAGATATGCAAATACAGAGACGCTAACACGACCAAATTATTCTGACATCATACCATTATATAATGTTAGTGCGGGCTCCAGATCGGTTGAATACAGAAACCCGTATTTAGAAGCTGGGGTATCTGAAAATAATGACTATGTGGTTTCATTTAACAACAAGCATCTTGGTCTACTTAGTTTCAGTTATTTTACTAAAAAGATTGAGGGTCTTATTTTTAGTAGCGGTCAAAGATATATTACAGACGCCAGCTTATATGGGCTCCCAGGATTCGCTGAAACCTATAGAATTAATGATTATAAAGCGAACAATCCATATATCGTCAATCTAGATGGATTCGAGATTGACTATCAGACAAGATTTTGGTATCTGCCAAAATTATTGAGAGGTTTGGTGTTTAACGCTAATTATACAAGGACAGACTCAGAGGTTAAATATCCAAGAACGGTAATTGAGACAAAGGTGATATTTGACCCCTCATTTCAAGTAGTCACATTGAACCTAGATAGCTTGTATATAGATCGTCTTTTGGATCAGCCAAGAGATATTATCAACCTATCACTAGGCTATGATTATAAAGGGTTTTCTGGAAGATTATCCATGAACTATATATCTAATGTATTCTCTACTACAAATTTTTGGCCAGGACTCAGAGAAGATACAGACGCCTATAGGAGATACGATCTATCCATGAAGCAAAAGTTACCCATCAAGGGATTGGAGCTTTATCTTAACATTAGCAACCTAACAGAAGCAGTCGACGTCACCAGGTTAAGGGGATTTAATCCATATGATCCAGATTTTGATGACTCTATTTATGATGAAATTCTTGATCCATCATTGTTCTCATACTTTGATCCTAATGGAGGAGATGATGGGAATGGAGCTCGGGTAGGCCTAAACCCTGATATTGCAGAATTGTTGGGTAGAGTACCAAGAGATCAAAGGGCAAAGAGCCAGGAACAACACTATGGTCAAACTATTGATATTGGTTTTAGATTTGCCTTTTAGAACATTTGAACAAATAATCATTCAATACAAATAGTATTTGTAATCTTGTTTAATGCTTTTACGGTGAGGATTTCGGCCTTATTTGCATTTACTTTTCTGATGAGTTGCGGTTCACAAGAAGATCTGTATCCTAATAAAGAGCTTTCTTTTCCCAACCAAGCTGAGTGGCAGTTTGATGCTTATCACAAGCGAATAAATGAATTCAAACAAAATCCCATTGGGTATAATAAGATAGTATTTCTTGGAAATAGTATTACTGAAGGTGGAGGTAATTGGAATGACCGGTTTAATATTTCAAATGCGGTAAACCGTGGTATTACTGGAGACTTTACAGTTTCCATGCAGGCTCGCCTAAGAGAGATATATCATTACAAACCATTAAAATTATTTCTTCTAATAGGTATCAATGATATTTTTGATGGTGTTGTTCCATATGCCACTGAAAAAACTCCAAAAAAAATCGCGCAAAATATTTTTAATATTGTTGATAGCATAAAATTTCACTCCGAAAATACCAATATTTTCATCCACACAATTCTGCCTGTTAATGAAGAGGAGTTTAGAACAAGCAGAGGTTTTTATCCAGAGCATGACTATCCTTTAGAGAAACAGATCTTAGAAATAAACTATCAAATATTGGAATTAGGGATCAATGGTGGATATAATATTATTGACCTACACCCGTTGTTTATAAATAAAGAAGGAAAAATGAAAAAAGAATTGGCAAGAGATGGCCTCCATTTAAATCAAAATGGATATGAGAGGTGGTGTAATCAAATAAAAGATCTTGTTGAAAATTGAATCATGTTGTGTCAACATAAGATACGACCTCAGGGATTTTTCGATAGCCAATGTTTAAATTACTTTTTACTTATTTAACTTAATGTAGATTTAAAGATTTCCGCTGGTAAATAATTGAAAAAGTTATTATTATTGATTGCTATATATGGATGCACACAAAATCAGCAACCATTCGACCTTAATAAAAACACATATGGCATGTGGCAGGAATTCATAAGACCGACCAAAGATGAATTAGCATGGGCAGAGATTCCTTGGAGAAGGACCTTCTATGATGGCTTAGTTGAATCTGATAGAGAACAAAAACCATTGCTGCTTTGGGTAATGAATGGACACCCTCTTGGATGTACATGAAATAATGGTGCAGCAGGCCGACGGTCCGTCTGGTCAGATCCAAGAATAATTAATATTTCAAAACAGTTCGTTCCTTCAACCGATGAGGTATGGCGTCTACAGGGTGGAAATGAAGAAGATGCCTCTATGTTTCAGAATATGGCAAATGAAGGTCACTATAAAAAAGAGAATGGTACACGGCAGGGTATCTATATATGTAGCCCAAATGGAACATTATTGAGCTCGATTAATTCCTTAAACCCAGACGCAGTATTGGAATCAATTATGAAAGGGCTTGATAAGTGGAAGCTGCTTCCTAAATCTGATCGTCATCTACCAGCTGGTTTTTCTCCAGCAGTCTCTCATCGCTGGGAAGATAGTTACCCTGAAAATGGATTGGTATTAAAAGGTGCAAAAGCAGATCTTTTGTCAGACCCACCACGATTTTCAGATCGCGGAGATCGATGGAACATGGATCATGTGTGGTTTAGTGAAGAAGAAGCGGCTCTTTGGCTACCGGAAAAACATGTTGTTGGAGAGAGCCATGAATGCCCCCAAATTTTAAAAGATCGTTTATTTCGGTTTCATATTGTAAATAATGTTAGAGGACAAACGCTCCCATTTGCTGCAGAAGAAATAAAAGAGGCAGACCTTAGTGTTAGAGTGACAGAAATAGATGATAAAAAGATGGTAATCAAAATCACTGGGGAATCCAATGCTGTTGCTAAAGGGCCTTGGCTTCTTGGGGAAAATATTTGGACTCCTCTACATGATTTAGATCATGAGATCAAGTCTAAAATCCTAGGAAGTGCCACCTATGATTTTAAGAAAAAGGAATTTATTCATTTTGAATTGGTAGCGCTTTGCAAATGGCGTGGAAAGACCCAAAATAATGGGCGAAATCTTGGTCCAGATAGTGGACACATAGGCATTCTTTATAACATAGCAGATAATTCAAATACAAATCGAATTGCACCCACCTTCATTGATCAATACAATGCATCGTGGGTTGAACAGCCTAAATAAAATTGTTATTTAATGAGTATTAGCTTACTTGTGCTAATCCAACCATCAGACTCCATAACACAAACATAGACTCCTGAAGCAAACGTTTTAGCGTTCCAATTGATTTCATGACTTCCCTTTGAAATGATTTCATTAATCAAGGTTTCAACTTTCTGTCCTTTTAGATCATAAATATTTAAAACCACGTGGGCCTGATTTGCCAACTCAAATGGAATATTTACACTTGGATTAAATGGATTTGGATACGCCGAAAGTAGCTTATGCTCTTTTGGTATAAGGATATTATCATCTAGGTTTAGACCAGATTCATAATTCAATGGTGCCCCTATTTCATGTGTAATCTCGGAACCAAAATATCCAGAGACCTGTAAATTAGTAATATTGATTTGTCCTGCTGACTGCCCAAGACTACTCATATTTAAAGGGATCTGAGTTAATACGCCCTCACCTCCTGGAATCGGATTGCCTGTAAACTGAGCCATTCCAATTACAAGCCCTGAATCGTTCGTCGAAACAGTCCATCCATTTTCTTCAGCTCTCCCCCCCTGTCCATTACCAAAAGATAATTGATTTAGATTAACATCCTCAATGCCATCAAAGGATATGGTAAACTGAATCCCATAAATGGGAGCATAGTTTTCCATGTAGATGTTGATAGAGCCTACTTGAGAATCCAATTCACTAACCCTGAAATATGCGTCTGCATTAGTATGGTATGATTCTGTATGAATAATTAGATGCGAACCAATGTAATAATATGGTTCAGTATGTCCAGTGTTGTTATAGTCACAGGATGAGCATGTAACCCCATTGGTACAAGACGGATTATTTGGAGAGCATTGGTTGAAGTATTCTTCTAATACGTAATCAAATTTAACGGTATCACCAACGAGAACCTGACTCAAAAGATCAAAGTCCAATGGAGTTACCTTATCACCAGGACAGAATCCAGCACGGTCGTATTGCCAATTACCATTCTGAGGAGAACACTCGTTGGATTCGCAATCGCTCCTCCAAAAATTATGCAAGTATGCTAAATCATTATTAAAAAATATATCATGAATTTTTAATGAAAATTCTGCTGCATTTTCAGTATTCCCCTGCCCATGTCCAGTTGTAATCATGCGTAGATATGCATCAGTCGCATCAGATGGAATATATTCAGTCACAGATGGAATATTAACGGGATTTGTTGGGTCTCCATACACTACATAATCATTGTTCCAAATGTTTCTCACCACTGTATAAGGATGCTCCGGAACACCTGATATAAAGTCAAATGAAATTGTAACCAGCCAGCCAGGCTGAACCCAGGTATCGATATATGATCTTAATGCTACCTCTCCTTGCAATAAGGAACGATAATCTGTCACATCAAAAAACCAGCCACATTCAACTCCATAAGGCGTTACATATCTTCCAATTTCAAACCATTCTTCAAGATGCTCTATTGATACTTTTGCTTTCCTATCCCAAGGATCACAACCGCCACCTGGGCATTCTAATAAAACATTCATTATAATATCAGAGTAGTTGGAATTTGAATTAGGAAATTGTATCAACTGTGTAATAGAGCGATTATTACCAAGATTCCCAAAAGATTGGTGAACAGCATCAAATGCAACGATGGTCGTATCTCCATATGAGAGTGAAAAAGGTATTAAAATAACCAGAAGTCGCTTAATCATTTTAGAAAGACCACCTTTACATTTTGAGAATTTTCCCCATCGTATAAACGAATAAAGTAGGTGCCTGATGCGATATTCTTTGGCTCCCAATATATACTATGCTCTCCTCCTGGTAAGTTACTATTACGTATGAGATGTACCTGCTTTCCGGAAATGTCAAAGAGCGAGATTTCAATATCACTTGATTGAGCCAACATAAAGGTAATATTGCAGCCTGGATTAAATGGGTTTGGATTGGCCTTTAGTGAAAAGGACTCTGGGATGATCTCTTTTTTTGCATATACTGAAGTCTTGCTCCAACCTGCAAGCTTAATACTTTGAACAGCTTTAGGATCCTGAATAAAGAGTTGAAAATCATTAGGCAGAGATGAACCATTCATACCATAAGCTACTAACTGATTTCCCTTTCTGGAATAATTCCACCCAGGTGGTAGTGGTAAATCTATTTCTACATCCCTATCTGATAAGGTGATCTGAAATCCTCCAATATCCCCATCTGATGAAATAATGATACTTCCCTCCAATAGATTATATTCCCCACTAGAAATTTCTCTTCTAGAGCTCATATCTAGATCTAGTATCCATTCAAAAAGCAAAACGATGTCCTCTATATCTACAACACCATCTTGGTTTGTATCACACGAATTCATTTGTAACTCTGTTCCCTGTTCATGATTAAGCATGATAGCAACCAACATAACAGCGTCATACACGTTTATCAATTCATCAAAATTAATGTCTCCTAATAAAGAGGATAATGTATAGCCATCTGACCAAGAGGGGCCACCAACAAGGAGACCATCGTGACCATTCCCTGTCTGATCATAGAGAGTGTTTCCCTCTCCTTCATTAAAATGGTAATAAGCTACCAGTCCATTTTCATTACCAGATAATGTCGAATCCATATCTGCAGCAATATCAGCTTGCTCTCTTGCTATGTTCCATATCCGTACCTCATCAATCCTTCCATCGAAATACCTGGAACCATAGTCTGATCCAATCCGAATGGGATTATTATTTGCAGATACATTAAGAGCACTTCCAGAAAGAGACTGTTCAACTCCATTCAGGTAAAGCCTACGACTTCCACCCTCCTTAACGGCTGCAACATGGTACCATTGATTAGCACTTAAAATATTAGTGCTGGTTATTAGCTCATCAAAACCAAGGCCAGTATAAGGTGCCTGATTGGTCATTCTAAGCAAGTAACCATTTGCTGCATTTGTGTGATATTTTGATATGATTCCAGCGAGCCAAGAAAATGTCTCGGGAAAAATCCATGCCTCTAAAGTATAGTTACTTGTTAAGTCAAGTTGAGAATGATCGGAAATGAGTATGTGATCATTGTTACCATCAAAATTAATAGAGCGATCCTGTCCTTGCGAAAAACAGATGGTAATTAAAAATAAAATAATTATTTGAAGTACTTTCACTTGTCTGATAGGATTAGCACAAATTTTATTATGATTAAATTAAGAAATTTATTTTTATTCAAGTGGTTTATATTTTCTATCAATTAGCAAATTACAAATAGCCTATAGTAACTTTGGTTCTACATATGATTGAATGGAACAAACAACCAAAATCAAAGCAGTTGCTTTTTGTAATCCTTTCAGGATATTTCTTATTAGGTATTCATTATTTTTTCCCAAATCCTGGCGGCCATGGACTTTATCTACCTTTTAACATCATAGGATGGATATTTATATCCCTGGTTATTGGTGCAGGATTTTGGAGGATATATGAAACAGGAGTGATTCAATTATCTCAATTTTTTTCTTATGCTTTATTAGCGACTTTATTTCTAATCTTACCTCTTTTTTATAGAAACAATGATCTTGCTAGCTGGTCACATCATCGATTGCTTGGGCTTGTTGGAGGAGTATTTTTTTATTTTTCCCTTTTACAGTTTAAACTATCAAAGAAAGAGTCTCATTTTTTTTTATATGTAATTCTTGCCGGAGTAGTAATTGAATCAATTTTGGGAATTTCACAATATTATTTCTTATCCCAGGATAATTGGATGGGATATGACACGAATCAAAATTTTCCATATGGAGTTTTTCAACAAAAAAATATGATGGGAATTTTCATGGTCACTGGGTGCGCTATTAGTTTATACCTTTTAAAAAATGATCAAGAGTTTTCTCAGTTAAAGATAGCTTACTTTTTATTACTGTTTATGCCTTTTTCTAGCTCAATTCTATTAATTGCAATAAAATCAAAATCAGCCTTTCTTAGTTACTTTGTATTTCTTTGTTTAGCAGCTATTAAATTCAAAATAAAACAAAAGAGATACCAATCTTGGCTCCTCTTATCCATAATCGGATTTTCTATTGGTCTCATGAGCCCAAAATTGATTCAGAGAAAATTTTCAGAAAGGCCTATAGCAGCAGTGATGGATTCAAATAATAGTAGGTTAGTCTACTACAAGAATACCTTGAATCTATTTTTAGAAGAACCTTTCCACGGTCAGGGATACGGTAGCTTTAGAAGTAAGTATAGAGAAATTGATGCATCAAGATTAGCAAAAGAACCACATTCAGAAATTAAAGAGAGTAGTAAGGTAATGGATCATCCTCACAATGAAGCTCTTTTATGGGCTGCTGAAGGGGGAATTTTACCTCTATTTGGATTATTCATCATCGCCGGTTCATACCTGTTAATGATATCTAGAGCTAGAGTGTTTAAATCTCTCTCCTATCTTTCTCTGATTTTTCCTATCTTATTGAGTTCACAGGTTTCTCTACCATTTTCGTTATCCTTAACTCATTGGATTACTTTCCTGTCCATCTTGTTTATAACGGATATGCACATTGGGAAATTGTTAAAATTAAAATTTAATCTTAGTAGTATTGCTCTTTTTCCAGCATTGGCAATACCCTTGATTACTTCAAACTATATGTTTGGTGCTCTTCAAACAGCAAAGACCATAATTGTTTATGAAGAAACAGGACTATCTAATCATGATTTACTATTAGCAACTAAGATGCCAGGTGCTTGGAGAATGAAACACGAGAATTATAAATTGAAAGTGCTATATGATCAAGGGATGAGAACAGGCGACAAACAAACTTTAAAATTATTTTTAAATGAGAGCGAAAAGTTTCTTCAATTTGCGCCATTCATACATCTTTTTCGTAGTATGGAAACAGTGTATAGATCATTGGGTGAATTTGAAGAAGCTGACTCGATACGAAAAAGAGCAAAATATATCTATCCTACCCAGTATCAAAAGATATATGGAATGAGTAAATAATGTTTAAAATGTTACTCCTGAAATTAAAAAGCATAAGCACAATATCTTTTACAAAAGCTATTTTTGGGTTCTATGTATTATTTGCCATCCATATACCAATTTCGCATATTGGTGGATCTGGGCTATATCTACCATTTAACATCTTGTCCTGGATTTTTGCATCGCTAATCATTGGCCTTGGATCTTGGAAAATCTTTAAATCAAGAAAACTTTTTTTCAGTCAATTTATTCTTCACTCATGGATTGGGTTTGCTTTGATAATCTTGCCACTCGCTTATGAAAATAATGATCATTCAAAATTTTCTTTATTTAGAATTATTGGACTCGGAGTAGGTGTTTTATTGCTCATTTCCTATCATCAATTTCGATTTAGAAAAAATGACATCCATGACTTCCTCTATATGTTCCTCGGCTTGCTATTCATCCAATCAATGTTCAAACTTTTTCAGCAATTTAATCCTGATCTTAGTTTCTCGTTGATTCAATCCATTGCATATTTTGGTCCTTTCGCTCAAAAAAATATTTTTGCTACCTATCTTTCTACAGGCCTAATCATCAGTTTTATACTATTAATAATTGATGAAACTGTTTGGAGTGTCGGTTGGAAAAGACTTCTAGTGCATTCTGTACCACTTATTACAATGAGTCAGTATTTTTTTCTAGAATCTCGAACAGGATACCTATCTATCATATTAAGTATGGGTCTAATCATTGTAATCAATTACCAAAAGTTAAAACGTGCTAAAGTTTGGTTTGCGCTTGCTTTTCTTGGGCTTTTGATTGGTTTTATTTCTCAGCAGGAAAGTCGTCCAACAGGCGCCATAGAATACTCTAAAAATTCTCGAATGACTACCTATTTACTTACGCTTGAATTAATTAAAAAAAATCCAGTAATCGGTATCGGATATGGAAAATTTTTGAATTCATTTAGAGAACACTATGCTGAACGAAAAAGCACTGATCCTAAAATACAGCTATTGGGAAATAATAACATGGATCATCCACATAACGAGATTTTATTCTGGACGGTGGAAGGAGGGATAGCACCGTTATTGGGCATTTTGTTTATTGTGGGAAGCTTTTTAAACATTGTTTGGAAAGCCAAAAAAAACATAGCCTGGTCTCAGCTTATATTACTCTTACCAATAACAATTCACTTGCAGTTAGAGCTCCCTTTTTACATATCTACAATTCACTGGTTTACCTTTATCTTTCTTACATTTATTATTGATACAGAACATGGTACAGAGTATGAAATAGGCATCAATGCACGTTCATTTTTTAGAGTTTTCTCCATAATGTTTCCATTGATTGTTTGCACCTACATGCTAACAACATTACAAACAATGAGTTTGATCTCAAAATACGAGCGAAATGGGTATAAAGACCCATTTCTTTTGGCATCTGGGCTTAACTTCCACGCTTTGCAAAAGAAGTATGAAACTTTGGTTATGAAATTAAACCTGGAAACTGGTAAGCTAACAAAAGATGAGAATAAAATAAAAGCTTATATCCAATGGGCTGAAAACTATGTTCAACATTCTCCATATCTATTTGTCTATTATGACCTGGCGACTGCTTACGAATCACTAGGAAATAGAGAAAAAGCATGGGACATATATAGATACTCCAAACACCTCTACCCAGGTGCTAAATGGCGAGATGAAAATTAAATAATAATAATAGATTAAAGTGTAACATAATAAGACATTTACCCACGAATATCGTGTCACAAAACAATACGGTCTAAGTCAAAAAATAATATATGCAACTAACTTTTTTTATTATCATAAATTGGAGTAGTTTCGGTATGATATTTGTAATTATAAGACAAATATCACATGACCAACATACTTTAGTAGCTAAAAAATGAAAACAACTAAATATTTTACAATTTACTTTATACTTATTTTAACCCATGGATTGAGTCAATCGCTTACCACAGGTCAAAATCTAATGCCTCCTAATCCATTGGGTGAAACTGAAGAACTCGGACATATGCCCCTAAACAAATATGATAACTCAGCCTCTGACAGCCGTTATGATGATTTTTTATCAAATATAAATGCCAGTTCAAATAGTCGCGATGGTAGAGCTGTCTATACTTTTACCACATGTGGTCAATCAGGCCGATTTGGCCCTTCCCAAAATCAGGCTAATGTCGCATATTCAGGATCAAACACTAGCGTCACAGTAAACAATGGTATCCAAGAGTGGACAGTACCAGCATCCGGGAATTACGTTATCGAGGCATATGGTGCTAGAGGTGGTAATGGTGCTCAATATGCAATTGGAGATCATGGTGAAGGTGCCTATGTGGTAGGAACATTCGCCCTTTATGAGGGAGACAAGCTACAAATATTAGTTGGACAAGAAGGAAGCTACGATAACACTAATCGCTACGGTGGTGGTGGTGGCGGTGGTAGTTTTGTTGCGCTAGGCGCAAGCTATGGAAACGCTAACCCGCTTATCATTGCCGGTGGTGGTGGTGGTGGCGGATATAATAGCGGAAACTACGTAAATGGTCAAACTGGAACAAGTGGCTCAAATGGTGGTGCTGGCTCATATTCAAGCTATAGTGGCCCTGGAATAGGCGGTTGGAATGGGATGGGCGCAACCGGGTCGTCGACCTTTGGTGGAAATGCTGGTGGCTTCTATAGTAATGGTAGTGGTAATCGTAATCATTTTAGTGAGGCAGGTGTCGGCTTTAGAAATGGTGGAAATGGTGGAAATGGTCAGTATGGTGGCCGTGGCGGATTTGGCGGTGGCGCCGGTGGATATGGCGGTGCTGGCGGCGGCGGTGGATATTCTGGCGGCGGCGGCGGCGCATGGGCTTATGGCGGTGCAGGTGGCGGCGGCGGATCATACAACAACGGTTTAAATCAAAGCAACTTAGCAGGAAGCAATAATAGTCATGGTCTAATTGTTATTACATCATCTGATGTTTTAACAAACACTGCTCCAACAGCTACAGCGCAAACAGTAACAGGCAATGAAGATGAGACACAAACTATTACCCTGATAGGCAGTGATGTAGATGGTGATAACCTGACTTATGAATTAGCATCTAACCCATTAAATGGTACCACGAGCCTTAGTGGTAATGTGGTGACCTATACGCCTACTGCTAATTTCAATGGCTATGATAATTTTTATTTTACGGTCTCTGATGGGGAAGCTACATCTGAAACTGCCACTGTACATATTATATTAACAGCAGTAAATGATGCCCCTACGGCTTCTGTACTATCAGCATCTGGAAGCGAGGATGAAACACAAACAATTACCCTGGTTGGGAATGATGTTGATAGTGATGATTTGACCTATGTTTTGGTAAATGACCCATCACATGGTATTGTAAGTTTAAACAGCGGCGACGCTTCTACAACCCATAGCACTGCAGATTTCATAGACCCAGAAAATGTTAACAACCGATTGTCTCTTTCCAGCACTGGTTGGGAAGGAAGTGGGGCATGGACCCATAGCTCTGGGATATATGTTGGTCCTCATGTTTCTGTGCAACCAACTGGCTTCAGCACACCTGACGGGGACGGCTATTTCGTACGAAACTATCCTGGTCAATCCACTTCTAAGTACGCCATAACCAAAGCCGGTACCAGTACTATTCCGAGTAATGAGCGTGGTAATATTACTTTTACTGCTGATTGGGCTGCCAATAGAAGTTTAGGCGCAAGATTTGTTGCCATTGTAAATGGTACGTGGTATGCTAGCGATCAATTTGGTATGGCTAATAATGCCCATGGAAATATGAACCAAACCCGAGTTACGGATTGGGAAGTAGATGAGAGTGTAAGTGCTGACACTGATAATTGGTACGTTTCTCTTGCAGGATCTCCTAGTGGCTATGCATGGAGAGATGGAAACCAATGGAGTACAACACCAGTTCCAGGAGGAGGACTACCAGCAGGAGATATTACTCAATTTGGCATGGCTTGGTTACAAACAGGTAATGGCGATTATGGGGCTGTAGATAATTTCCGTGTTATCAATAATGGCGGTGGGTCAGGTGGTGCGGAAGTAACCTACACCCCAAATCAGAATTACAATGGTCCTGACAGTTTCACTTATACAGTATCTGATGGGGAAGCTACATCTGAAAGTAGCACTGTAACGATTAATGTATTACCAGTTAATGATGTCCCTACCATTAATAGTATTCCAGCATTGAACATTATTGAAGGAGAACCTTACGAGTATTTTGTGTCAATCAATGATTTGGATGGAGATCAGGTCAGCCTATCTGTGCCAGTAAAGCCAGATTGGTTAAATCTAGAAAATGGATCATTAGTCGGTACACCTAGTCTCAATGACGGAGGACTTCATTCAGTAGTCCTTAACGCTAATGATGGTAATGGTGGTATAGTATCTCAAGAGTATGTTGTATCTGTTGCTGTAAGACACCTTGAAATTTCAGGAGAGTCAGGTTTCCGTATTCTTTCAAGCCCTATATCTGGACCCATTTTTGGTGACCTATTAGAAGAGTTGTGGACACAAGGATCAGAAGGGTCTGATCATGAAGGTGCAGATCCAAACGTTTGGACGTTTCACAATGAATGGGTGCCAGTATCAGATCTTTACAATGATCATTTAGAAGCAGGGAAAGGCTTTGCCATCTATGTTTTTGCAGACACTGACTACGATGGAAATGATGACCTCCCCGTTACCATTGGAGTTGACGGGACAGTGAATGAATCTAGCGTTAGCGTTAGCTCAAATGCAAGTGAATGGAACCTGGTAGGTAATCCCTACGGGCTTCATGTCAATATAAGCCAATTACTTTCGGATAATAGCTCAACTTTCCACAGCACTGTCTATAGAAAAGATGATATAAATCCCGGTTATCAAACACACAATGGTATTGTTGGTGATATTAATGAAGGCCTTATTAAACCATTTGATGGATTTTGGGTACAGGCCGGACCAGAGGGACACTCATTTGATTTTTCAGAACATTGTATGCAAAAAGGTCACATGGTATATAGTGATGGTGCCAGATCTGTAACAAGCGAATCGACTGGTAGCGCAACATTCACCTTTTCTAATGGGGAATTTACTAGCTCTGTATATCTCTCATTTACAGGAGATGGTGAGATCAATCTTGATCCAGCAGATGCAAAACGTATTATCCCTATGTCTCCTGCAGAACATTTGACAAGTATGGTAAGAGAATCAAGTAAATCTCTATCCATTAATAATTTGCCATACGCATTGACTACAGATTTAGCGCTAGAAGTGGATGTAATGCTTTTGAACCCCAACGAAGAAGGCTATGAGACTCAGTCTGGACAAGTCAACCTAACCTGGGATATTATGGACCTTCCTGATGGTATTTCATTGACGCTAGTTAATAATTTCACAGGTCAGAACATAAACCTTTATGGTTTCCCTTCAGCAAATATAAATCTCCCAAGCAAGGGTGGCTTTACCTTCCCAGATGAGATCATGCAAAGCTATCCATTTGTTGATGAAGCTCAATTCTCTTTACATGTTAGTTCAGATTTTGCAACATCAAAAGATGATGAAAAAATTATACCTGATGAAATTACTCTACACAATGCATATCCAAACCCTTTTAATCCGAGCACAATGATTAGTTTTGAAATGATTGAGCTAGATGAAGTATCACTTAATATTTTTGACCTAGCCGGAAGACAAGTAGCATCACTAATTAATAATGAGGTTATGACGCCAGGGCATCATAAGATTAGTTGGAATCCTGGACTATTGCCCTCTGGTGTTTACCTTGTTGAACTCGTAACGAGCGTTAAGTCATTTAACCAAAAAATAACCTACATTAAATAGAGCCATTATGAAAAATAAACTTTTTACAACCACTGCTTTACTAATACTTGTGTTTAACATCATTCTTGCTCAAGACCCACCTCCTCTTCCAGACGCGCCCAACCAGGGACCAATAAATCATCTAGTAATTCTTGCAATCGGTGGTGCTTTTATTGCGTTGAAAAAGTATTTTGATAGAGCTAGATAAAGCAATTTCTAATCAACTTTTAGGCTTTGTCGTAAAAGCATTTTGCTTTTACGCCATTTGGCAAATATCCTATGATTTTTTCATACATCCTGACGGTAGGGTTGATGATTTCCTTGCCCTGACTGTTATCTCAGGTGCTAAATATTTACTATCATTATTAGGCTGGGATATATACTCTCTTGGACGGTTGATATACATTGATGGCTATATAAGTGTTGAAGTATTGAATGGCTGTAATGCACTTGCTCTAATGGTGCTTTACAGCGGATTTATCATTGCATTTAATGGTAAAGTTTTAAACAAAGTTAAATTTATCATTTTTGGAGTCTTTATTATATTTACGTTAAATATAGTACGTATTATGTCCTTCAGTTTAGCAACTGTATATTTCCAGCATCATTGGGATCTATTTCATGAATTCAGCCCATTCTTATTCTTTTATCCTGTGGTGCTTTTCCTATGGTATCAATGGACAATAGTTGGACAAGGAGCTACTCCTTCCCAGTCCAGGCTATCTTTGCGATAGTCGTATCCCTCCTTTTATATTTTACTGTTGTAAGACAAGTTAGGGTAAAGATTAATTCTGAATTTATTTACCCTGTAATTGTTGAAAAGGCAGAGGCTGTGAATGCAAAAGTCGTCTTTTCTCCAAGAAGAATTGGTATAATTCCAGTTGGGCATAATTCTCCAAGGGGTTTTGGCATTCCCTTTGGAGGCTATTTCTGGCTACCCTTTACATTATTTTTAATTGGTAGAGAAAAGAGATTTGCTCTTTCTCTTTCTATTTATCATCTCTTCCTTTGTATTGTGCCTCCATTTGCTGCACTATTATTTATGAAAGGAAACAACTTGGCTGGGACATTTCTTCAGATCAATGAGATGGTATTTAAGTTGGTCTTTTTGATATGTCTATTATTAGGGGTAAGTAAAATAATTAGAGTGTTAAAAAAATAGAGCCCCATCAAGAGGCTCTATTCTGCTCCGGAGGAGGGACTCGAACCCCCGACAAAGTGGTTAACAGCCACCTGCTCTACCAACTGAGCTACTCCGGAAAAGTTTACAAAAAAAGCTGGGGAATTTATGGTTAATTAGAACTCCCCTCAAGGCTACATTTCTTTTTCACCAAATAATTTTCGATTCTGATCAAAGAGGCCACTTTGTTGTTGATTATTGGTTATCATTACAACTCCATCAGTGTCATGAGGCTCACCATAAACTGAATGAATTGATTTTAGACCTCCAAGCCATTTCCTATTATCACAAAGATATACCAGATCACCTACCTCTGCTTTCATTTTTAACATATCATTCTTTGAGAATCGAATGGAATCGTCTTCAATATCTGAGATCTCCCAATCAACAATAACAGTTTCGCCTTTAGCATCATTTACCACTCCGCCTTTGAAGCTAGCTTTCAATTTCGAAACATCATAAACGGTTAATCCATCTACTTTGTCTTTTGAAGGGGGTTTGGTCAATAAGCTTACAACCACGCCAACACTCGCACAGACAAAAATATTATACAACGCACCAATGTAAGAGTATCCTTTCCCAGGTCTAAGCTCAATTCCATGTGAAAATGGTGCAATAAGTTCATGTTTAAACTGACCGAGAATCATTAAAAAGGCACCAACAGTAAACGTAGCAATAACAGCTGGAGTGGTAAAACGTTTCCAGAAAATACCTAAGAAAACTGCCACAACTAGTGGTGGAGTGAATGTTGAATGAAACCAGCCATGAGCCTCGTATATTGATTCAAAGGAATTAAAAAATGGTACTAAGAGGACGCCAATGACTTTTATACCAATTGATGCATATCGCGCTACCTCTAACTGTTTCTTTTCTGATTGTTCTTTTTTCATTAGGGGTCTATATATATCATTGACTACAATGGCAGATGAAGCATTAACCAATGTATCAGCGGTTGACATCAGAGCTGCACAAAGAGCAGCAATAATAAAACCAAATACCCCTGGACTAGCGACGATGTTAGTTACCGCAACAAATACATCATTTGGCTGTAGGTTTGCAGGAAGGACTCCTGGCATTCCATTAGCAATAGCTCTTCCTATCCATCCTGCATTAGACACTACTATTGCTGATATTGGAAGAATTAAAAGTACATTGAATGCTGCTGCTTTTCGTCCCTCATTAACATTCTTCGCAGCCATAAATCGCATTATCAGTCCCTGGTTCAAGAAGAGAAATCCTATAGAACCAGCTATGCCGTCTTGCCAAAATATCCCAACAAAGTTAAAGTTAGGGGGAGAATTAAAATGTGCAAGTGGCAACTTCTCCTCTGGAGTTAGATAAGACCAAAAAGAAGATAACCCTGTAGAAAATTGACCCTCGCCAATATACTGCAATCCAAGCGCAAATAAGAGCAAGCCTGCAAACAATAATATCAACCCCTGGAAAAGATCTGTAAATATGACTGATGTCTGTCCACCAAAATGCATATAGATAGTGGTCGCTATTGCAATTATGATAACCGTTGCCATTAGTGGAATATTATAGATCCGATACAAAGCAGTTGCGAGTGTCAATAATTGAATGGCAATGTAACCAATCATATACAAAAGTGTCATTGTTGTAGCTAAATATCTGGCAGTCTTGTTGAACCTTTTTTCAAAATACTCCGGGATTGATCTAACCTTCGTGTAGTAAATGATAGGCAACCACCCAAACATAAAGAGAGGCATAAAAAACCAATCATTCATATAAGTCATTGTTGATGAAAATCCATACTGATATGCTTTTGTAGAATATTTTACAAAACTATGAGATCCTATTCCTGTTGCAACTATAGAGATAGTGATTAACCACCATGAAAATCTTCTACCTCCAAAAAAGTAATCTGATGTGCTTTTACTATACCTCCCAAAATATGCACCAAAGCCCATCACTAATGCAAAATATACAAGTATTACAATTCGATCAATTCCTGTTCCAGCAGATATTTCCATATCATCCCCGAAGAGCTATTAAAATAAAAGTTGCATGAATACCTGCGTAGTAAATGAATCCAAATAAAAGTATGATAAACCAATTCTTATGCCCCTGTGAGGATAAGTTCAACGCATTAGTTTTTATAATTATAACTGTCCCGATCAAAAACGAAATACCCCCTACACCATATAAATAAATAAAAGGTAACCAGGTACGAGAAAAATCTAGCATTCTAAATATCCTTTATTGCATCAAATTCATGTTTCAAACTTACCCAAGTTTCATTCAATCCCTCTACCATTACTTTGGTTGTCCCAACAACAGGCATGAAGTTAGTATCTCCATTCCATCTTGGTACAATATGATAATGTAAGTGATCTTCTATGCCTGCCCCTCCTGCTTTACCTAAATTTGCTCCAAAATTAAATCCTTCGGCATTCATTTTATTTTTTAAGATTTTCATTGATTCATTTGCAAGACGCATTATTTCTTCATTACACGATGCAGAAAGGTCATTGGTATCAGAGGTATGTAAATATGGTGATATCATTAAATGCCCATTTGAATACGGATAAAGGTTCATAAGGACAAAGGACTCGTTCCCTCTAAATAAAACCAGATTATTCTGATCATCATTTGACGACATCTTATTACAAAAGACGCACCCTTCATCTTTTTTTGTTCGGATATATTCTATTCTCCATGGTGCCCAAAGTCTGCTCATTTTTAATATGCTTTATTTGTTGTAGGACTTTTTGTCTAATTTTTTATCGTTTTTTCGTAGTGCCTGATTTTCTCATAGTTTAGACACTAGTTCAAGTAAATTAAGTTTCTAAAGTTTCTTGCTGTTCTATGTATGCTCTAACAGCGGGAACTACATATACTTTATCCAAATCAAACTCAAGAAAGCTGTTCGCCAAAGTTTTAAGGCGCTGTTCGATTGGCTTATGCTTGTTAACAACAATAACTGTTTTTTTATTGACAACGCATGTACCGCCAATAAAGTCGCCTTTACCTTTTAAAATCTTTAGATCTAATTTTTGTGCAAGATCTTCAAAATGAGAGTACAATTCTTTATTCTTTATCATATGAGATCATTTCTCCCTTTTGATTTTAATAATTCTACTAATTGCTTTACATCTTCTACCTTATCCTTGGGCACAACTAGGGTAGCATCATCAGTGTTGACAACTACAAGATCATCAATGCCTACAATTGCAGTGTAACGACCATTAGAGTGTACAAGATTATTTTTTCCATTAAGGACGTCTCCACTTCCTTTAATTATGTTACCATTTTTTGATGGGTTTAATACCTCATATAATGCATTCCAGGAGCCTATATCATTCCAGCTAAAATCACCTGAAACAACATAAATGTTAGAAGCCTTTTCCATCAGACCATAGTCAATTGATTCTGGCTCAATAAAATCCCATAATTCATCAATGGACTGTCCTGAATCAAGCTTGGGAGCAATTTTAGTTAATGAATCATGTAGCTCTGGCAAAAATTTCTTTAATCCATCCATGAATGTACTAACTCGCCAAAAAAACATGCCGGCATTCCATAAAAAATCCCCGCTAGATAAAAACCTCTTTGCAAGTTTAGAATGCGGCTTCTCTGCAAATGCTTTAACATGATAGGCGTCAAAATGATCTATCTCGCTGTTCTCATTGTACTGTATGTAACCATATGCAGTGGAAGCATAAGTGGGTTTTATACCTATCGTAACAAGGTTTTCACCTTTCCTCGCTAGAAAATCGGCAGTATTTATTGCATTTGAAAACTTGCGGTGCCCAACAATTAAATGATCAGCTGGGAAAACACCCATTATTTCATCGGGATTACTCAATTCAAAGTAAGCTCCCATCATTCCAA
>MDTB01113534.1_pt1 | contig 21111 bp, 26 predicted proteins | sample 811161 | NCBI WGS metagenome assembly MDTB01 (sample SAMN05326650, study PRJNA326480) | marine metagenome | isolation source: seawater | place: Mediterranean Sea | collected 2009
CGTGATCTTCAGAAGCATCTTGCCATGGCTGATTACTATGGTGTGCGCTGTCGCGAGGCTGAGCTTGAGACGGTGGTAAAAGGATCACAGGTAATTATCACGATCACCTCTTGCTTTGAGCCACTGTTTCCAAGTCAGTGGGTCAATGGAGGAACTCATATCGCAGCCATGGGAACCGACACGAGAGGCAAGCAAGAATTGGATCCAGCACTGAGTTTGCGAGCTCAAAGATTCACAGACGAGATCGCACAGTCAAGGACTATTGGAGAGTTCCAACATGTATCCCATGACGCTCCGATAGTGACAATCGGGTCAGTTATTGAAGGAACCGAGAGTGGTCGCACTAACGACGAGCAGATCACTGTATTCGATGGAACAGGCGTAGGATTGCAGGACCTTGCATGCGCACAGGCAGTGATAAAGGCTCTCGGAGCATCATAAAAGGGTTACATTGAATACAGGTTGTGCGGATTTTTACTCAGACACACAAACACTCCCATCGCGGGCGATGTTAGAGAGTGTGGTGGGTGTCAGAACGGGTGACGAACGTCATGGTGCTTGTCCGACCACCAATGAGTTATGTGAGCGTGTAGCCGACTTGTTTGGGATGGAGGACGCCGTGTTCCTTCCTTCAGGGAGTATGTGTAACCAAATAGCAATCGCCGTTCACACCAGACCCGGAGATGAGATTATTTGCTCTCGCGAAAGCCACATTGTTTTCGCAGAGTGCGGCGGCCTCGCAAAACTATCAGGCGCGATGGTGTCCGTGATTGATGCCGACCGAGGTCTATTCGCAGCCGATGATGTTTCTCGCCTCTACCGACGGCCTTCTTCGTTTTCTCCGCGCACGCGTCTGGTCGTGACGGAACAAACCTCCAACCTGGGGGGAGGCGCGATCTGGCCACTAGATCAAATTCAGGCAGTCTCTCGAACTGCAGCTAATCTCGGTTTGTCGGTCCATATGGACGGTGCTAGGGTCCTTAATGCCGCTGTAGCTACTGGGGTATCTGTGAGCGATTACGCTTCCATGCACGATAGTGCCTGGTTGGCATTCACGAAAGGGCTGGGGTGCCCCGTTGGGGCTGTGTTGGCTGGATCGAGGGATTTTATCCGTGAGGCCTGGCATTTTAAGCGTATGTTCGGTGGAGCGATGCGACAGACTGGAGTGTTGACCGGCATGTGCCTGTACGCGCTTGATCATCACGTTGAGCGTTTGTCCGAGGACCACGCTCGTGCGAAGCGGATCGAGACTTTCCTTAGTGGTTGTGAATTGTTCTCTCGTGTTCTCCCGGTAGACACCAATATTGTTCTCGCTGAAATCTCGGCTGACGCTGGTCTCAATGCCCCGGAACTCCGCGATTTTTTGGCTAAAAAAAATGTCCAAGTCATGGCAGTAGGTCGTGATCGGCTGCGGATGATTACACATTTGGACTCAGATGATATGGCAGTAGACCGACTGTTTGAGGCAATGGAGACCGCTGAGTCGTTAAAATAGAACCGGTGATAGCTGACTGAAAATTAGAGACGAAGTGTATATCCGGGAACTGGAATTTACGTGGAGAGTATAGAGCGGTTCGCTATTTGGGTTGACGCCGATGCCTGCCCGAAACCGATCAAGACTTTGGTTTATCGAGCCTCGGATAGACTTAAAATTCCTGTGTTTCTGGTGGCAAACGGCTTCCTACAAAAACCACCCCACCCACTTGTGTCTGTGGTTCAAGTGTCGAAGGGCTTCGATGTCGCTGATAACGCAATCCTAGAACGTATGAGTTCTGGTGATTTGGTGATTACGCAGGACGTCCCGTTGGCATCTGAAGTCGTTGCGCAGGGTGGATACGGGCTGAATCCGCGAGGATCTTGGTACGACGAAGAATCAGTCAAGAGCTATCTGAGGCGTCGTAATGAGCGGGAAGAAATGCGTGAAGCTGGCCTGATTCAGGGAGGTCCCCAACCTTTTTCACAAAAGGATACGCAGCAATTTGCCCGTGTTTTTGATCAGTTTTTAGCCAGAGTCAAACATTAGTGGCTTGGTTCTCTAGGCGTCGAGAAACCACGGCTCTGATTCAAGAGTCGACCCTGCAGTTGCAATGGCCAGTGGAGGTGCGTCGCTCAGCACGTCGGCGGACGCTTGAGATGCGCATCACCCGGGACAATCGAGTTCGTGTGTTGTGTCCGATGATACTGAGCGACGCTCAAATCTCTGACTTTGTTAGTGCCAAGTCGGCGTGGATTGAGTCTAGGTTGAGGATCAATGCGAGTAAAACTCATGGTTCGTCACAAATAATAACTACGGGATCTGTTCTCTTTTATCGCGGACAAAATCTGACCCTGGTGGCTTCTCAAGCAGAACAGACCGCTATCATACTTGATCAAGATCGGCTAATCGTGCAGGCACAAGGAAACAGCCCTGAGGCTCTGAACGCGCTGCTTCGGGATTGGTTCTACCAACGCGCCAAAGAGATTCTCCTTGAACGCACGGAGTTCTATTCTCAGGCTCTCGGCCACCAGCCAACAAATATTATATTTAAGGCATATCGATCGATGTGGGGCCGGTGTAATGCAAGTGGGGAGATAGCCTTTGACTGGCGGATAGTCATGGCCCCCGATTCAGTGATTGAGTATCTAGTGGTTCATGAACTGTGTCACCTAACCCATTTTGATCATTCATCCAGATTTTGGGACTTGGTGGAGTCGGTGAAACCAGATTTTCGGGAATCGAAATTATGGCTCCGAGCGAATGCGTGCTGGATCAAACAGATGTTCGAGAATGACTCTGGTATTCATTAATCAACGTACCCGATATAGCTCGATAATCTCGCGATTCAATTCCAATCCTACTCCAGGGCGTTCCGGAATTTTGAGGTGTCCGTCCTTGACTTGGTAAGGCTCTTTGAACAGAGGATCGGACCAATTCATCCACTCGAGGTAATCAGCGGTTGGGGTCACTCGCATCAAATGCGCTGACACCTCATGATAGAGATGTGAAGAGACTGGTTTCTTATAGGCCTCTGCCAGGGCAGCGGTTTTAATCCATCCGGAGATACCTCCGATCCGCATGAGGTCGGGCATGATCGCGTCACCCGATCCTATTTCGAGGCTCTGAGTCGCATGATCTACGCCATGAAAGTTCTCCCCCAGGATCAGTGGCGTTGAGATGACGCGGCGAAGCGCCGCGTAGTTTTGCAGTTCGTAATAGGGGATGGGTTCTTCAAACCAATAAAGGCCTTCTTGATCTAGTGCCTTAAGCCGGGGGATTGCGGCATTAAATGTCAGGACTTGATTAAAATCACACAGGAGATGACCTTCTTCATCCATTTGACTTCTCACAGCCTCAATGGCCTTTAGATCTGTATCCAAGTTGTCTCGGCCCAAACGAATTTTTAGTGCCGAAAAGTTACCCTCGTGTCGTAATTCTGCAGCCTGTTTTGCTAGTTTCTCAGGTGGGAGCAGCCAAAGCCCCCCTGAGTTGTATGCTTTCACATCTGCGAGGTCCCCGCCCAGATGTTCGCAGAGCGGTAAATCAGCATCTTTGGCGCTGGCGTCCCACATCGCTATATCAAGCGCAGCCAGCGCATACATGGCGATTCCAGAGCGCCCTAATAAGCTGATTTGGTGCAGACCGATCTCATAAAAATCTGCGGGCGCGAGCGGCTTGTTCTTAACGAATCCAGAAAGTTCTCGAATAACAAATTCAATTGGTTGTGTGTAATTAAGTAGGTAGGGGCAAATGTAACTGATCCCTACAACGCCGTTGTCTAAAGTGATCTCAGTAATGATGAATGGCCATTTATCATAATGTCCGACCGCCGAGACTATGGAGCGTTGTAACGGTAGGTTGACGGTGACCACAGATATAGTTGTGACAATTGGGTGCATAGTGATCCGTAGTTTCAAAATTTTTTTGCTATGTAATAGTTTGAAGAATCTCGCAATTTTTGGGGTAGTAGTACTTTACTACCCAGCTTCAATATTACGGTTTATCTAACCCTCTATCCTCAGGGTGAGACGCTTGACGCCTGACCAGAGCACGCTGCGATTGGATTCATGGTCGTTTTTTCGAGAATGCTGGTTTGAGCGTAAAAGGGTTGGTGCGCTGCGAACGGGTATCCGTTGGTGCAAACGAGAGTCTAAAAATCGTCACGGAAATTGATATTCAAAAACTACGTGAGGATTTCTCCCGGGGTGGGGATGGGTCGTAGTGGTTTATGCACCTGCAACACTTGGACTCGACTATTGAACTGTTGAATACCTAAAACATAAGAGGATACTCAAACTCTGGTTCCGCAGTTATTTCTCTTCCCGAGAAATTGACGAGCAGCAAGCAGGACACTTCGTAAGAGTCCCGGAGAGGGCGCCTGTTTTGACAGGCAAACGAAGGAATAGTTCGACGCCTTGGCTGTCTTGGGTTTATTCCTCTGGTATACGAGGCGGAACCAGAAAAGGCTGAGTCGACGCTCGGCCTTTTTTATTCTTCGTTGGTCGTGGTTATATCTCAGACCCTAAAGTACAGGCACTCCTTTTTCGGTTAGCCAGGGTGACTTTGGTCTTGCTTCTACAATTTCGAAGATGGCCTGTATTGGTCGGCATAGCCGCGTGCCTTTACCTGACACAACAAATGGTCGTTCGAGTGCTGCCGGATACTTGATGACATGTTGAATAATTACCGCGTCTTCACCTTTTTTGATTGGGTCTTGAAGTATTGCTCGCGTATCGGGTCTGAGCATTTCCCGCCACCCAAGGCCAGTCGTCGCTTTTAAATCATGCAACAACGCGGCTGTCCATCCCGTATCGAGGTACAGGACGATGGTTGGTTCTATCCCGGCATCTCTGAGGAAGCGGAGCGCATCCCTTGACTTGCTGCATTTGGGATTGTGATAGATGGTTGTCTTCATCTTGGTAAGTATCTCCAATTGGATCGACCGGCTGGTCTAAGTTTTTTCTGGACATTCAGGCTACACAAAATTTGCCGAATTGAACCAATCTGTCTGGTGCACCGTCCGTTTATATTGGCATCTATCTTGCATAGTATTAAAGCATGTAAGTTTTTTGACGGAGAAATAACAATGTCAGCGTTAACAAAATTAGAATTCGAGCGTGACGTCAACTGTATCGAAATCAGTCTTTTTGCGCAGTGTCGGGCCCTTATTAGTGAGGGGATGGCAACAGAGGTCGATCAATTGATCGAACGCGCCGGTGGATCTGAGTCCGAGGTAGAACTTGATAAAATTCGTTTAATTAAAGAAGTTGCACTCGGTTCAAAGGCATTAGTCGGTTAATTTTTGCCCAGTCCAAAGCGTCTTCAATAATCAGCCGGCGATCATTCAGCGCCATGCAAGGGATAGAGTGTCGCTGCTAACTCATTGGTACTGTCTTATTGAGAGTAAGGCACCTAGGGTGATCGCAAGAGATCAAGGCAGCACCCTTTAGAACGGGCTCCTTTGTGCCGATATATCAGTGTGTCGGAGTCAAGGATCGTGGTTTTGCCGGTGATTAGATATTTGATCGCGTCGCTTTTATCGTTTATGGCTATTGGGTTGCATGCTGAGAACGCGCAGAAACTTGGCTCGCCTGCGGCCGTCCTCGATGCACTCCAGCATAGGCAGGGAGACGTGGTTCTGGCCCTTATAGACAGCCCAGCTGATCAATCAAGTCGACTCAAAAGCTTACAAGGCTTACTTAGTGTTTACTCGCTCGAATTGAATGGCGTTGATTTGGGGCAGGTTCGCCGTAATGACGTGCTTCAGGTACGTCCTCGGCTTGGTTTGAACAAGTTGATTGTCAGTGATGCGTTCGAGGACACCGATCAGGCGGAGCTGAATTTTCCGGCGATGCGTTCGGCCGGTGTATCCACCACTATCGTTGAGATTCAGACATCGCGTCAGTTTAGCTGGATTCAGGCGCTTCCGTTGTCTAGGCGTGACGTCCAGGCGATTCATGATGCATTGGATAGGAGTCAGCATGGAGGGATGGGTAGGGTCATCGATTTGATTCGCTCGCGCGGTAACGAGCCCACTCCATCGCAACGCGAACATATGAACTGGAGTAGCGGACGCTCGAACTTTGATGACAATGGTGATGAGTCTGATTCGGAACCTACGAGTTCAAAATCTGCAAGCTCAGGATCCCCAGAAACAACAGCCAAAAATTCTGGTGTGTCGAGTAACACTGGGCCAGAGTCTTCATCAGATAAGGTTTCTGAGCCGTCGTCTGAATCGATCGAAAAAGAGTCCGCGGTAAATATATCAGCCGATCGCAGGAGCTATTACTAAGTCGTTCATTTATAAGTACACTAGGCGCAGTGTTCGGCTGAGGGTCTAACGTGAGCCAATCCATCGAAGTCAAAGTCTGTGACGGTATCTTGTGTGCTGACTTTAATGAGGGACGTTTGGTCGTTGATACTGGCTCACCAGTGTCTCTGGGTCCTAACATTACGGTACAAATTTTAGGTAACGCATTACAACTGAGTCCCAGTTTTGGAAGTTACACATGGACATCAATCCAGCAGGCCCTGCCATTTGACGCTGTTGGACTGATTGGTGTGGACGCGTTTAGCGATTCGACCCTTGGGTTCGACGTTGGACATCAAACTCTTGCTCAAATAGATGCAGAAATCACGGGTAACTCCGCGGCCTTTATAATGGGGTCTCCTGTCATGGAGTGTCAGATCGGCGAGGAAAAACAAAGGTGCCTGCTCGATACAGGTGCCGGATTATCGTATCTACGCGATTCCCGAGTCTCTGTGTCCGGTAAGTCGCTTGGTAAGCGTAAGGACTTTCATCCGATACTTGGACACTTTGAAGTTGAAACGGTGGCATGTTCGGTCATGGTAGGGGAGCAACTAATCACAGAAGTCTTTGGGATTGCGACCGAGAGTCTGATGCCGCTGATGGACTCCGCTCAGATTGATGGTATCTTGGGAACAAGCTTTTTTGAAAAGGGTGTGATCGAGATCGATTTTCCAAACGAGGTCGTTGGGGCAACCTTCGATTAGTTTCAGATCAGTTCGAGGCGTCTGAAACCGCCTTTAATATGTCGCCCCATAAGAAGACTAGCTAGCTCGGCATCGTGCAGACGTATCGCTTTCAATATTTGTTCGTGTTCCTCAATCGACGAACGAATATTCGCTTCATCTACGAGCCCACGGCTCCTGAATAGCAACGATTCCCGCATAACATGATCAATCAGCGTAGCAAGCCGAGGAGCGTTAGCAATTTCGTGAATCATTGAATGAAAGGTAATATTGAGTTCAAAGTAGTCAGAGGGAGAGACTGCTGCGGCTTTAAGCATCTTCAAATGAAGTTCCTCTAGCGCGTTATATTGTTCATTAGAGACACGTATTGACGCCAGTGAAGCGGCGCGGGCCTCCAGCATTTCACGAATTTCAAAGATCTCACGGATCTCCGACAGTTCAAGCCGCCTGACGACAATTTGCCGCGCGCTTATCTGCTCTAGCAAACCAACACTAATAAGTTCACGGATGGCCTCGCGCACGGGCGCCCGAGACATACCTAAACGCTCGGCTAGATCTCGCTCAGTAATCTTGGTCCCGACGGCCAGAGCTCCCTGAAGGATTAGCTCTTCGGTTTTTCGGCGGGCTACATTGCTTAGAGATTCAGTCATGACAAGTCTTTCTTGTTATTAGTTTGGTATACCTTATATCTATTTTTTGTCGAAATTCTACTACTTTTTTCTAACAAAAAATATTTTGGTATTGCAAAATAAATGTCGCTGCAGGTATAACTAAAAACATATTTCGTTGTGGAGCGCGGACACAAATTCTGTTGCTCATCGGGAAGTATTCTACTTATAAAAATAAATGAGGACTAAATCATGTTGAAAAAGTTAGTAGGGGCAACGCTCAGCCTCGCGTTAGTTGCTGGCTCAGTACAGGCGGCCGACAAAATGAGAATCTCTCTTCAGTTGCCGTTGAAAAGTCACTTGGGTCAAAACTTGCTAGTCTTTGAGAAGGAAGTTGAGGCGCGTACAAAGGGCGCAATTGATGTCGAGATCTACGATAGTGCCCAGTTGTATAAAGACAAAGAGGTACCGGCCGCTGTTGGTTCTGGCGCTATTGAGGCAGGCGTTGCATCTCTGACGCGGTACGTCGGTGACGCACCCGTTGTCGATGTGTTTTACATGCCCTTCCTTCTCAATTCCGAGGCCAAGGTCCGTGCGGCGGTCGCAGAGGGAAGCGTTGTCCGCACCACCATCGAAAAAGAGGTGGCCAAGACTGGTGGTGAGATTCTTTTCTGGCAGGCATACGGCGGCGCGATCTTGTTGTCTAAGGGTGGTCCGATAAGAACACCGGCCGATATGAAAGGCAAGAAGGCTCGTGTGTTTGGTAAGACGCTGGGCGACTTTGTGACAGCAGCGGGCGGTGCTCCTACGTTGATTTCTGGGTCTGAACAATACTTGGCGTATCAAAGGGGAACCGTCGACATTGGCATGACTGGAGTTTCTGGCGTCAAGTCGAGAAAGCTCTGGGAGGTGATGGACACGATTACGGTCACTAACCACGCAGATATCGAGTTTGTCGTGGTGGTAAATACCAAGTGGTGGAACAGTCTTCCAAAGGATACCCGGGGACATATCCGTGACGCGGCTAAGGTTGCTCAGGAAAATGTGCGTGATGCCGTGTCTCAGATCGAGGCGGATGCTTATGCCGCCGCCAAGGCTAATGGAATGCAAGTCGTGGAGCTTTCCGAAAAAGAGCTGGATGCTTGGAAGGCTGTAGCTCAGCCGGTGTATGACTCTTATCTTAAGGCTACCGGTGACTTAGGTAAGAAAATAATAGACGCTGCTGCAGGAAACTAATCCGCGTCATAAACAACGGCCTCGGTTGCGAGGCCGTCGTTGATAAGGATACATTCCTCATGCGTGTAATTTCTCAAATCTCAATCTGTGCGGGTTTATTGGGTGCAGGTCTTCTCGCCATAACTGGCCCATTTCTCACATATGAGGTTGTGGCCCGATACTTCTTTACGAAACCCACGATATGGGCAGCTGAGATCAGCCAGCTTTGTCTTATCTGGGGCTGTCTGCTCTCTATGGCCTGGGTGCTGACACTACGTCACCACATTACGGTCAATGCTTTGACGGGTTTGTTACCCACGTCGTTTCAAAAAGTTTGCGTGGGTATTGCTCTGGTTGTCATCATTGCGTTCTCCTCAGTCATTGTGATTTGGGGCTGGGACATTTTCTATGAGAGTTGGGTTCGGGGTAGGACGACCGGATCTCTCTTGGATCTACCGACCTGGGTAGCGGAGCTCCCCGTTCCGTTGGGATTTTTATTACTCGCTGTTCAGGCTTGTGCTGAATTGGTGACTCTCCGGAAAGGGTCTATCGTGAGCCTGGGGGCCAGTCACGAATGACCATCCTTATCATTATCCTATGTTTATTTGGTCTCCTGCTGGTGGGCGTTCCTGTCGCGTTTGCGTTGGGCAGCATAGGGTTAGGAATGCTCATTATCGGAGGATTTTCACCGTTAATGGCACCACAGGCGGTCCTCTCGACGCTTGACGGCTTCATATTGTTGGCGGTCCCTCTATTTCTGTTGATGTCGAATGTTCTGCTAAGGGGGGGAGTTGGGCGCGATCTTTTTGGTGCCGTGCAAGCTTGGGTAGGACATTGGCCGGGCGGCCTGGCGGTTGCGACGATTTTGAGCTGTGGTCTATTTGCGGCAATCTCCGGCTCGTCCGTTGCTACCGCTGCGACGATTGGCACGGTCGCTATTCCTGAGATGGTGAGTCGTGGTTATGACCGGCGGTTTGTTTCTGGGCTTTTGGCGGCTGGCGGGACACTCGGTATTTTGATACCCCCATCTATCCCGATGATCGTGTTTGGGTTCGTTGCTGAAGAATCAGTGATTGCTCTGTTTCTCGCGGGCATCGGGCCAGGTTTGTTGCTTGTTGGTCTGTTCGTGGGGTTCTCAATGATCTACGCACGATTTTCTGGACAGTACACTCAGATGCCAAAATCAAGCTGGGCCGAGCGCAAAAAGTCTACGGTCAGGGCTTTGCCCTCTGTAGCGCTCGCGGTGCTTATCGTAGGTGGACTTTACTCAGGGGCATTCACGCCAACTGAGGCCTCTGCTGTCGGATTCGTTACTGCTATCTTGATCACTACATTTTGGTTACGTCGCCTGACCTGGCCTGCCTTTTGGGAGGCCGTGAAGGAGAGTGCGGTCACGACTACTGCGATATTAATCATCATCGCGGCCGCGAAAACTTTTGGCAAGGCGTTGGCGTTGTATCGGGTACCACAGGATATCTCCGCGTTTATCGCGATGAACATCGATGGACCCATCTTCTTCATCCTGATTGTTTCTTTGGTGCTGCTTGTGATGGGTCTTGTTTTCGAAACCTTGTCCATGATTCTGATAATGACCCCTGTGCTATTACCGGCAGCGATGGGTCTCGGGTTTGATCCGATATGGTTCGGGATCTACATGGTCATCATGGTCGAGTGCGCTCTCATCACACCACCGGTTGGGCTTAATTTGTATGTGATCCAGTCAGTTGCCAAAGTCGCACTCGGTGAGGTAGCTAGTGGAGTGTGGCCATTCCTAGTGATGATGCTGTTTTGCGTTGTGATTTTATTTATCTGGCCCGATCTCGCGCTCTACATTCCGTTTAAGTGGTGACAGGATGGATTACAGAAATCGTCTGCAGGGATTGCTAGAAGAGAACACGTGCCACCTCATGCCTTGTTGCTTTGATGCCCTGTCCGCAAAGCTAATTGAGCAGGAAGGTTATCCATTGACATTTATGTCTGGATTTGCAGCGTCAGCCAGTCGCTTAGGGGCCCCGGATCTTGGGCTAATGAGCTATGGGGAAGTAGTCGACCAGGTTCGTTGCATTACCTCTGTCCTTAAGATACCTCTAATAGCTGACGGGGATACCGGATACGGTAACGCCATGAATGTTCGCAGAACCATCTATGGTCTTGCCCAAGCCGGTGCGTCCGCTGTCATGATTGAGGATCAGGTTTCGCCCAAGCGATGCGGTCATACCCCGGGAAAAGAGGTGGTGGGAAGAGATGAGGCCTTTGATCGAGTCCGTGCCGCGATTGATGCTCGCGATGAGGTCACAGCCGATGGCGGTCCAAAAGTTTTAATTTTGGGCAGGACCGACGCGCGGCATGAGTTGGGCCTCGGAGAGGCAATAAATCGGGCTGCGAAATTCGCCGAACTTGGCGCCGACATATTATTCATAGAGTCCCCCAAGACTGAGGAAGAGATGATCGAAATATGTCGATCTGTTCCGGGTCCGAAAATGGCAAATATTGTCGAGGGCGGCCTCACCCCAGAGCTGAAGCCAGACATTCTTGGCGAGATTGGTTATTCGTTAGCTGCCTATCCTTTAACGCTGCTGTCGGCCTCAATGCTGGCGATGAGAGATACGCTTCGCGACATGAAGGCTAATCGACAGACTCGATTGATGGATTTTCTCGAGCTGAGAGATCGAGTCGGCTTCGAAGACTATTACGCGCTCTCTGAGCGTTATTCCACGTCAAAGCGTCGCGACTTATGAGGGAGGATGGTTTGACAGATAAAGCAGTCGGCCCGTTGACGGGAGTAAAAGTCATCGAGATGGGCTCCTTAATTGCGGGACCCTACGCAGGTGCCTTAATGGCGCAGTTTGGCGCAGATGTGATCAAAATTGAACCACCCCAAATCGGCGATCCGTTAAGAAAATGGCGAAAAATGGACGGTGATACCTCACTTTGGTGGTACTCCCAAAGCCGGAACAAGAAGTCACTGACGTTGAATCTCAAAGACCCGGATGCTCAAGCGGTGCTACGTGATCTTGTTAAAGAGGCTGACGTCCTGGTTGAGAACTTCAGGCCGGGGACACTCGAAAAATGGAATCTGGGATGGGATGTCTTATCGACCATTAACCAAAAGCTCGTAATGCTTCGAGTCTCGGGCTACGGGCAATCTGGCCCTAAGGCGGGTAAACCTGGATTTGCCGCGATAGCGGAGGCAATTGGTGGGCTAAGATATTTGATTGGATATCCTGATCGGGCGCCCGTACGGACCGGCGTTAGTATCGGTGACACGTTAGCGTCGCTGTACGGGGTTGTTGGGACATTAATGGCTCTCCGGCACGCAGAGCGTGCGGGCGAAGGCCAGGTGGTTGATGTGTCGTTGATCGAATCTGTTTTAGCAGTGACAGAAAGTTTAATCCCAGAATACGGCGCTGACGGTACGGTCCGTGAACGCACTGGATCATCCCTGCCAGGTATCGCTCCATCAAATACCTACATGACGAAAGATGGTCGTTATTTGGTCCTTGCGGCCAATGGTGACAGTATTTTTCAGCGACTGATGAGGGCTATTGGACGTCCCGATGTGGCTGATGATGCTCGGTTTAAGCACAACGATGGTCGTGCAGCAGCCTCTAGCGAACTCGATAACATCCTCGGCGCCTGGTCTGTATCGGTTGATTTGACGGAAGCACTCGATATTCTAGAAGAAGCGTCAGTACCAGCCTCCGGGATTAATTCAGTGGCCGAGGTCTTTGAGGATGAGCAGTTCAAGGCTCGTGGGTCGATTGAACATCATCCGCTTGAGTCAGGGCTTGATCTTTATATGCCTGTGGCGGTGCCCAGACTGACTAAGACACCGGGCCAGACACGTTGGCTTGGTCCAAGGCTTGGTGAGCATAACCAAGAACTGCTCGATGAGTTGGGTCTAACTGAAGAGATGATACGAAAGGTTTCTGGAGGATAGTGATGTTAATTCGCCCTACCGATCGGATTCACATCCAAGAAGTTGGGATGCGCGATGGGTTGCAAAGCGCCGGACAGTTCGTTGAGACCGAGGACAAAGTGAGACTACTGAATCGTCTGTCGAAGACTGGCCTGTCAAAAATTGAAGTCACCTCTTTTGTATCTCCAAAAGCCGTTCCGTTACTAGCAGACGCTGAAACTGTATTGTCTACAATCGACCGAGAATCAGGGGTGGTCTACACCGCACTGATTCCAAACCTCAGGGGTCTGGATAGAGCATTGGCCGTTGAGCTTGATGAGGTAAACGTGGTGATGTCGGTGAGCGAGGCTCACAATATGGCAAACCTACGAATGACTCGTGAGGATTCACTCAAACAATTTCATGAGATTTGTGTAAACCGTGGATCACTCAGGGTGAACGGCTCCCTCGCAACGGCATTTGGCTGCCCATTCACTGGGGCCGTGGGACCCTCGGTGGTTGTGGATTGGGCGAAGCGATTCCTCGACGCAGGCATCGATTCCTTATCCCTCGCAGATACGATTGGGACCGCGACACCACACCAGATCTTCGATCTTTGCAGCAACGTTATTGATTCATGTCCCGGCGTGGAAGTGACACTTCATCTGCATAACACTCGTGGTCTTGCGATAGCCAATGCGATGTCAGGTATTTCGGCTGGGATTCGTCGTCTTGATGCGTCTGTGGGTGGAATTGGTGGCTGTCCGTATGCGCCCGGAGCCACTGGTAATGTGTGTACCGAGGATCTGGTGCATGCGTTGATTTTCGATGGATATCAGTGTGCTGTCGATCTTGACGGTTTGATCGCGGTGAGCTGCGATTTACAGGCTCTGTTGGCAGATCCTTTACCGGGTCTAGTGCATCTCGCGGGATCCAAGGCAACAATGCACCCCATGCCGGACGAGCTCAAATCACGTTTAGGACTCGTGTTCTAGAGGCATCCGTGCTGACGATTGCCTCAGTCGCCGGCTGCACACCCACACAGTTTCGAATTATCTGATCGAGATATCGATCGATGCATTGAAGTTTAGGAACATGTGACCGATAGAAGAACCATCAATGGGATGGATGAAGTAATGGATTGGATACGTCACCGTTTACAGACATTTGTGGCCCTGATCAGCATCGGGGGCACTTTGCTTTTTTGCGCTTACGCAATCCTTGATTATGAGGCTGACCAGTGTCATTACCGTGACATACGAGGATTTGACGAGGTTCTCGGGAAAACTGGCTGGTGCAGAGTTCTGTGATCAGATTACCCGGCAGGTGCCGTTGACTACCTTGGTTCCAGCTCCAGTATCGTGCCGATGGTAGTAAAAGATTCCATTTCGAAACATTCCCCCCTCAATTTCATTGCCGAAGCGGAATGAGGTTTTCGAACCGAAACCTGACATGGGTAGATCGTTTCTCGATCGTACCGGAAATCCCGATTTTATTTTGAGGATACCTTCACCGTCGTGGGGGATCTCAAATTGAAAAGCGCGTTTCGTGCTCAGATCAACACAGCGGAACGTAATCGGCGCCGCTGCCTCAGCGCTCGAAGCGAAAATAAATAATATGACGAGTGCGGTCGTATGTAAAAAATCGCGCATCATTACCCGAAGCTCAATTAGGTCCAAACACGGATCATAACGTGAATTTAACCGGATGGCATTGCTAGCTGTTGGTTTAATTGGCTCGGATCCCCAACCAAAGTATCCATAAATTAAGCCACGGCGATTGAGTGGCGAAGTCCAGCCATAAACTAATTTTGCATATGCGTTATGTTGTATTTCTTTGGTGTGGCAGTACTTCTTGATATTTCATGTTTTCGATTGGAGGAGAAAAGTATGACCGACGATTTAAAGGGTCTCGAAAAAGAAGCCGAGGAGTTACGCCAAAATTTGTGGGTGTGGAAAGGAATCTCGTTCTTATTGTTGGTTCTTTATCTTGCTGAGCTCGGTGGATGGTTTTCGGGATGAAGACGATTGGCCTGATTGGCGGGATGAGTTGGGAGAGTACCCAAACCTATGACGCCCTAATCAACCAGCAAGTAAATAAACGCCTCAGTGGGTTACATCCAGCAAAAATAACGATGGTAAGTGTTGATTTTTTTGAGATTGAGCAGCAACAGGCTAATGGTGATTGGAAAGCGGCCGCGATGATCCTTAGTAACGTAGCACAGTAGCTGGAGGCAGCCGGAGCTGATTGTTTTGCGATCTGTACCAACACCATGCATGAAGTTTTTGAGGAAGTGCAAGAGGCTGTGGCGATGCCCGGCTTACATATTACTGACGCAGTTGGCAGGTATGCGCAGCAGCATAACTATCATAACCTTGGCTTGCTCGGTACACGATTCACTATGGAGTGCGACTTTCTCAAGAAGCGTCTTCTTTTGAAACACAACGTCCGGTTAATTGTCCCAGGAGAGGAACAAAGGTCTTATATTCACCGGATTATCTATCAGGAACTCTGTCTGGGCACGGTACGCGAGGAATCACGTGAAATCTTGCGGCAATCAGCGATTTAATTGGTCAAAAAGTGGATGGCATTGTTTTGGGTTGTACTGAGATCGGTATTTTAATCCAGCAAAGCCACACCCGGACCCTGTTCTTGGATACGACAGCACTACATGCCCGAGCCTTGGTTGATTTTGCATTAAACCAAGGCCCCCGATCATACCCCGATTATGGAATACCATAATATTAAAAATGCGACCAATTTATAATAAATATTTGGACAAATTTGAAATTTGGTATCCCATAAAATTTGCTTTTCTGTTTTTTTGAGGTGACAATGTCAGACACAATAATAAGGAGGTTGGACAGTGTGTCAGATTTTCGCGGGACAGGACCCTGAAAATTATTCCTGCGTTTCAAGAAGCATCCGGCTAGACGGACAAGTAACCAGTATCCGACTAGAGGGCCTTTACTGGTCAGTCCTCGACGATGTTGCCGAGTCACAGGGATTTAGCACGCCAGAGTTCATATCGAAGTTACACCGCGAGGTGATGGAGTTGCGAGGTGCGCCACAGAACTTTACCTCATTGCTGAGGTCTGCGTGCCTGATCCATATGGATAATCGGCTGTCTACTAGAATGAAAAGCGAGCGCCAGCTAAAAGCCAGCTGATATTTTGGTAGGCCAAATCAGTTCTTTTTCAGATCCTCTGAGAGCGTCTGCTAGTTCGTTTTTCTCTTAAACTATTGATTTATAACACTAATCAAGTAGTACATATTATTCAATGTAGTACTACGTTACTACCCGTAGGTATCCCAAATATCGCATATTGATATCAGATTTCGCGGTGATCCAAGTCAGTGGTCTGGTTCGTCATTGGTTGGCAGAAGCGATATCAAAAATAACAACGAGGAAAGGTAGTAATGGAAACAATCACTTCATCGAAGGGGATCAGCCGTCGAGAACTTCTCAAGCGGTGCATGGTCGTGGGCGCTGGATTAGCCGTCGGTACGGGTTTCGTAGCAGGGAGCACAGCTGCCTGGGCCATGGAGACAAAACACATATCGCCTAAACAGATGGCGACACTAATCAGGATGGCGAGAGATGTATATCCGCACAATCATATTCCAGATGAGTTCTACGCTAGGGCAATGAAGGGCTATGACTCTGATGACTCCAAAGCAAGTGTCGCCGAAGGCGTTATGAGTTTGGACAAGTTAGCGCAGGAAAAAGGGTACGCGGACTATCTTTCTGCTAGCTGGGAAGATGATCGAGTTGAAATGCTGAAGAGCATTGAGGACAGCTCGTTCTTCCAAACGGTTCGGGGCAACCTGATTACCGGCTTATATAACCAGAAAGAGGTTTGGCCATTGTTTGGCTACGAGGGTGAGTCGTATTCGAAAGGCGGTTACATGAATCGCGGCTATAACGATATTAATTGGGTTTAGGAAGTCAGGGAAAAGGAGAATTAGAATGGCTGCAAAATTTGATCTAAACGACGATGGAGTTGTTGTCGTTATTGGGTCTGGTGCCGGCGGTGGCGTTTTGTCAAACGAGCTTGCTCAGAAAGGTGTCAAGGTCGTTTGTCTGGAAGCGGGCGGAAGGCATCTGCCACAAGATTATCAGAACGATGAGTGGGCTAGCTTTGGCCAGATCAGCTGGCTCGATGCTCGCACCACTTCGGGCGACTGGCGTGTATCCAAGGATTTTTCTGGGTTGCCGTCGTGGATCGTTAAGGCTGTCGGGGGTTCTACGACTCATTGGGCTGGGGCTTCACTGAGGTTCCAGGAGCATGAGTTTAAGGTTAAGACGGTATACGGAGATGTCGCTGGTGCGAACTTGATGGATTGGCCTATTGGTCTGTCTGAAATGGAGCCGTGGTACGCAAAAGCGGAGAAAAACCTTGGAGTAACTCGGACCAATGGGATTCCGGGGTTGCCTGGGAATAACAACTATAAAGTGTTTGAAGCCGGTGCAAAAAAGCTAGGATACAAGAACGTTCATACGGGTCGGATGGCGATCAATAGTGAGCCTAGGGACGGTCGCACCAATTGCCAGCAAGCTGGTTTTTGTTTTCAGGGATGTAAATTTGGTGCGAAGTGGTCCTCCGCCTATAGCGACATACCAAAAGGCGAGGCTACAGGAAACCTTGAGGTAAGGACGCACGCCCAAGTACTGAAGATTGAGCATGATGCCAAAGGCAAAGTGACGGGCGTAATTTATGCTGATAAGGATGGCAATCAGCAAATGCAGAAGGCACGCATTGTGGCAGTCGCCGGCAACTCAATAGAAAGCCCACGTCTGCTGCTGAATTCAGCCTCAAGCATGTTCCCTGACGGGTTGGCGAATAGCTCTGGGCAAGTCGGTAAGAACTACATGCGTCATATGACAGCATCTATGTACGCCGTTTTCCCCAAACCCGTTCGTTTCTGGCGCGGAACTACCATGGCGGGAATTGTTACCGACGAATCCATCCATGATCCGTCTCGCGGATTTGTTGGGGGTTATGAGCTAGAAACCCTGGCCCTTGGTGTTCCATTTATGGCTGCGTTCCTAGATCCTGGAGCCTGGGGTCGCTCATTCACCGCTGCGTTGGATATGTATGAGAATATGGCGGGCCTATGGATTGTCGGTGAGGACATGCCGCAGGAAACTAATGCGATAACCCTGAACAAGGATGTGAAAGATCAATATGGTCTGCCGGCACCTAACGTACATTTCTCAGATCATCCGAACGATACCGCAATGAGAAATCACGCTTGGGGGCAAGCTAAGAAACTGTATGACTCAGTTGGAGCAACTCGAACTTATCCAACACCGCCGTACCCCTCAACACATAATCTTGGGACTAACCGGATGTCGGCTAAGCCGCGTGATGGTGTCGTGAACAGGTGGGGCCAAAGTCACGATATTAACAACTTATTCGTGTCTGATGGTTCCCAATTCACCACTGGTGCGGCAGAGAATCCAACACTGACCATTGTTGCATTGGCAATGCGTCAAGCGGATTACATCGCTAAAGAGATGGCGGCGAGAACAATCTAGTTATGAGTCGTTAAATCGAGGCCCGGTGCGCAATTCGCTCGCCGGGCTTTTTTGTGAGGATTTAGGGATGGATGTAGAGGTTGTTGCCACGGACCTAGGGTCACTTCCTGGGGGAGGGTTTGAGGAGCAGACACCTATTTTCCGGTCGAGTCAGAGTCTCTTAGATGCTGAGATGCAGGACGCACGCGGCTATTTGGATCTTAGTTTTGATGACAAGCTTGCGTTTCAAGTTGATGGTGTTATTTCTCAAAGCGAAAGTGAACGATTGATTACGTTTACTGAGGAAATGGGTTTCAGGGACGCGGCGCCCGGTATCCAGACTCCGCCCGGTATGCGTCAAAATACTACCGTGCATTGGATGGTGCATCCTAAAGATGCAGAGCTCTTATATGCACGGATTGCATCTTTTGTTCCAGATGTCCTCGAGGGCCGCGATAGCATGCGGGCGCTAAGCCATCGATTCAACACATATAGGTACACCACAGGTCAGCAATTCCGGCCGCACCTGGATGGGGATTGGCCGGGTTACTATGTGAACTCAAAGACGCAGCAACTGGAGTACTGGAAAACAGGTCGCTCGATGCTTTCGATGTTGCTATATCTCAATGGCCGGGAAGAGGGAGTGAGGGGTGGTGATACCCTACTCTTGGATAATGGAGCGGAAGCCCACCGCATCAAACCACGTTGTGGCAGGGCGTTGTTTTTTCGACACGGTATCCATCCTACGTCTGTACTCCATGCCGGTGATATTTTGGGTGACGGCACAGCTAAGTATGTGATCCGGATCAACGTAATGTACCAATCGGAGACGATTGATTAATCATTGGACAACTCCTAGATGATGTGCAAATAGTGCACCACGGGAAGTGTTCCACAATGTTATCCACAGAAATTTTGGACATCTGGATGTCAATATCTCTTATCAAATATTTGCTGAACAAATTACTCGATCGCAGAAAATCTATGCGTGATAATGGATTTAAATTATTAATTTAATTGAATTTATTATAAATTTTTTGCACGATTAGGCTATGAATATCTTTACCTAAAAAAATAGTCTAATGGATAGATTACCAGTGTTTTTAAATTTCAACGAAAAAATTTTATCCAATAGAATTTGGTAATATTTAGTCTTGAAACTGGGCTAGTTTATGCGTATTAAGTCTCTGCTACCGGTGCTTTAATGAAGCCCAGCATAATCAAACGTAATGAAATGGTTAAGGGAGTGTGCGTGATGGATACAGCGGGTTTTAAACTCAATCATTCAATGCTTAGGGTAAAGGATCCGACGAGGTCGCTCGATTTTTATCAGAACACTATGGGTGCGACTTTGATTGAGACCTTTGTCTTTGACCACATGGGGTTCACTCTCTATTTTTTAGGCTTTGATGCTGGTCTTGTCGGTCAGATGCCCTCAGATCGTGCCGAGAGAATCGAGTGGCTGGCAAATCAATCCGGCCTCTTAGAGTTGACCCATAATCATGGGACTGAGTCCGATGATTCTTTTGAGGGTTACCATAACGGCAACAGTGAACCGAAAGGTTTTGGTCATATTTGTGTCTCGGTACCAGATGTAAATGCTGCCTGCGATCGTTTTGAGTCACTCGGTGTTGAGTTCGTGAAGCGCCCAAATGATGGATCCATGAAAGGAATCGCATTCGTCAAGGATCCTGACGATTACTGGGTAGAAATTTTCGCTCCCGTCGACCTCAAGAACGTGATCCTAGAGCATACTTAATGACTGAGACTATCGAGTAGGGTTTTGCTGACGTCTATTTGTCGGACGCTTCAAGTAATGCGAGCGCAACCATATCGGGCTAGGCCAGAAACATGCGTTATGGCGAGATAGTCTAACCGTGATTCATATAAATGATGTTCTTCCAAACAGGAGTATCATCTCGCCTCACGGGTGCTTGATCGTTCGGGTTTTTGATTGAGGCCCAATCTGTCGGAGTGAGGGACAGCTCATGCGTCGTGTATTAATCATTGTTGATTCATTTCTGGCTGTTTTATTTGGCCTCTGTCTGATGGGCTTAGCTGTCGTATTCATCGAAGGACGCGATGATCTGGATATATTAGTCTTCTTGGTCGTAATCGGTGTGCCTTACGGATTGTTGCGTTTCGTTCTACTTGGGAACCCCATTCCTTTTACATCCCTTCCCACGAAGCCAGACTATTGAAAAGTTTAGCGGTAAAATCGTCCGGCAATTCTTCCCCTAGCGCTTCGCAGCGGCTTTCCTCGCAGTAGGATACGGACAGTTCAGTTAACACACCGCCGGCGAGGTTAAGGATTATGCAACCCTCATTTGTGCGGAAGACACCCTTGAATCGCTCAATATCGAGGCCCTGCAACATCAACCTCAGTCGGTTGATATCAAAAAGAAATCGCGAATCAAATCGAAACCCCGTGCTAACAAATCCGTCGCCAGCGTTCGATGCGATCACATATCCCGAGTCGGGGATAGTCAGCTCGTTCAACTGAGTTTCAATTGGGTTATAATGGTCGTGTTGTGGCGGCCATTGCTCAACATATCGCGAAGCTCTGTCCAGTAGCTCAAGGTCGAACATTCCCTGCTCCGAAAATATCACCTCGATCTCTGGACCGCATTGATGGCTCGTAAATGTCAATAAACGATCTTGATCATCGGATTCGTAGAGGTCATGTTTGTTACCAATAATGATATCGGCGCATTTGATTTGTTGGACAAAGGTATCGTTTTTTAGGTATCTGTCTTGGTTGAGCATCCTCGCATCAACTAGGGTTACCACAGCGTTGAGCCGGATCGTCTTTTGATTAAATCCAGAGGAGAGGGTCCCGATAACTTCCTCGAGGTGTCCGAGCCCGGTGGGCTCGATTAGCAGGCGGTGAGGGCGAGCC
>MDTB01023396.1_pt1 | contig 21110 bp, 19 predicted proteins | sample 811161 | NCBI WGS metagenome assembly MDTB01 (sample SAMN05326650, study PRJNA326480) | marine metagenome | isolation source: seawater | place: Mediterranean Sea | collected 2009
GAAAATTGGACAATTAAATCTCATGGCCTCTAATAAAGGAAAACCAAACCCTTCATAAATTGAGGGTATAACTGTAGCATTTGCTTGAGAGTAATAATCGCTCAATAGATTATCATTTCCATTTATCTGTAGAACATTATCTGTAACTGAAAGATCTTTCATTAATCTTTTTTCTTTATAATTAAAAGCTCCTCCACCAAAGCAAACTAATTTAAATTCACTTTTAATTTTTTTAGCTTTAGCAAATGCTTTTAAAAAAAAATCAAAATTTTTATATCTTTGTCTATTTCCGACATACAAAAGAAACGGAAATTCTGATAAGGAATTATTCTTCAAATTATTAGCTATTAAATGATCAGCACCATGATTTATTACAACAATTTTATCAGAATCTATGTTATAAAATTCTATTAAATCTTTTTTAGTGTTATTGCTTACACAAATAAAATAATCACAGTTTTCAAATGATTTTTTTTTTAAATTTATTAAATCTTCGGAATTTCTATAATAATGTTTAAATTTTTCATGTATTAAATCATGAACCGTGATTACTTTTTTAACTCCTGAGCTTTTTTGAATACCGGGAGTATAATAAGTGTCGTGTATTATATCTATAGAATGGAATTTGTTGTAAGTATTAAATTTATCAATATTTATTTTATCAATAAATTTAAAAGTCGGAAAATTTGGTAAATAAAAACCGCTAAAATATTTTTTTGGCAAAATTCTTAAAAGTTCATTTTTATGAAGAAATGATACTACTTTGATATCAATTTCATTTTCTATTAATTTTTTAATTAAGAAAATAAAATATCTAGATATACCCCCTATTTTTTCTTTAGAAAAAATTGTATTGTTAAAAGAAATTTTCATGTTTCAATTATAATAATTTTTAGATATTGATACTAACAATATGATTTCAGAAAGAATAGATAAAATATTAGATCTATTGATAGAATATTTTATAAAGTTAAATTTTAATAGAAATAAACAGAAATTTAAAAAAATTTATAGAAACGAATTTGTATATTTTTTTAATGATACTATTGCAAAAGAGATTAACATTCATGGGATTTATGAGAAGGATGAAATAAATCTAATATCAGAAGTATTAAAATCTAAAGGTAATATAGTCGACATAGGCGCAAATATTGGTAATCATAGTTTAGCTTTCAGTAGAATTTCAAAAAAAGTTTATTCTTTTGAAGCACATCCTAGAATATTTGAAATTTTGAAATTTAATACTAAGGAATCTAAGAATATAAAAATCTTTAATTTAGGATTATCTGATAGAAAAGGTTTTCTTTTTTTTAATAATAATAAATCTACAAATATGGGTGGAAAAAAATTGAGCAAGACTGGATCAATCAAATCTAAAATAGATAAATTAGATAATATAATTAAACTAGATAAAAAAATTAAACTAATAAAAATAGATATAGAAGGACATGAATATGAAGCTTTACAAGGGATGAAAAAACTATTGAATAATAATAACAGTTTAATACTTCTTGAATTTTGTGAAGAATCGGTCGCAAAAAGAAGAAAAATTATTAATTTTTTAAAAAAAAAAGAATACTTATACTCGTATTATATTTCAAAAGAAAAAAAAATCTCAAAACGAGCTTTTTTAAACTTATTAACAAAAATTATTTCTTTAATCTTATTTATTGATAAAACAAATAAATCAAAACTCTTAAAAATAGATTTGAATTCTTTAATCACCAATGGATTAAAAAGTAATATCGTTTTTTCAAAAAAAAAATTAAACTAAAAAAAATTATTTAGCATTTTATTTATTTGATTTTTTTCAAATTTCGAGCAAATAATTTTTGATTTTTCTAAAATTTTTTTAGCTTCTTGTGATAACCCATACCCAATTAATATAGTAAGATCTTTTATATTATACTTAGATTTATTCTTTATATAAATACATTCAAATTGTTCCAAAGTAGATCTTGAGATTGGATTGTCATAATTTCCAATATCATAAGATGAATTTACTTTATTTTTTTTAGTTTTTTTAAATATTGAATAAGCTGTAACTAATCTATACCCTTTTTTTCTCAATATTAAATTAATTTGGTCAAATGTATTAGGATACACCTCATTATTTAGATTTGTTTCGACTTCAATTAACATTGGTTTTGAGTATTTTACTAAAGATAAAATAATGTTGTATTCAAATCCTTCAACATCAATTTTCACAATATCAACTTTATTTTTAAAAAATTTTTTTATAAAATCTTTAAAAGAATAAATTTTTTGAATATTGCTATTTTTTTCCCCAAAATATTCATAGTTTAGTTTTGTCTTATTTTTTTTTGAGGTTTTATAAATATCTATAAATGTAGAGCCTGTTAAAGTTTTAGTTACGAAATATTTTTTTTTCAAAGTTTTATTACCAATACCAAAATTAAACTTAAATAAATTTTCCGGATAACTAATAATATTTTTAAAATTTTGATAAGACCAATCTAAGCTTTTATTTGGATCAACCATTGCTATTTTTGAAACTCCGTCAAAATTCAAAAGAATTGGTAAATATCTATGTCCTGCACCAATATCAACTATACCAATTACAGGTTTTTTAAAGATCTTTCTAAATGCTAAAGATATTTTTTTTGATCTTGATATAAAAAATTTTCTATTAATTTTTTTTCTGATTAATTTTATATTTAACATAAACTTTAAAAGTAATTATATTTCTTTACACTTTTATACCAATTAATAGTTTTTTCTAATTCTAATCTAAAGTTTTGAAAATTATTAAATTTTAAATCTCTTTTTATTTTTGAATTATCGCCGTGAGTATTAAGCACATCAGCTTTGTTTTTATTAATATTCTTATATTTTATAGGACCAATTTCTTTTTGAATAGAGGTAAAAACTTTTTTGATTAATTGTGGGTTATTTGAACAAATATTATATATTTTATTTCCTGTAAATTTTTTTTTATTATTTTATCACAAATTTTTATAACATCTTTAATTGATGTGAAATCTCTCAAATGATTTCCTTTATTGTTTAAATAAAATGTTTTTTTTTTGTCATGGCCTACTAAAGTTTTAATAATAAACATATCGGGTCTACCCCAATCGCCATAAATTGTAAAAAATCTCAAACCTATAAAAGGTATTTTATATAAATTAAAATAATATTTTGAAAATTGTTCATTTAGCACTTTGCTATAACCATAAATATTTTTGGGTTTAGTGTCTTGAGTTTCTTTAGTTGGAAATTTTCTTGTATCTCCATAAACTGAGCTAGATGATGCATAAATTACTTTTTTTAGACTCTTGATGTTAATACTTTCAAATAAATTTCCAAAACCCTTAATATTAGAATGAATATATTTTTTTGGGTTAATTAAAGAATATCTCACACCAGCTTGTGCCGCTAAATGAATTACAATATCAAAATGATACCTTTTTAAAACATTTTTTAATTTACTTGACGATATATCGATTTTAATGAATTTAAAATTTTTGTTTTTTTTTAAAATAGATAATCTTTTTTTTTTCAAATTAATTGAGTAATAATCATCTAAATTATCTATTCCTATTACTTTAATTTTTTTTTTTAAAAGATAATTAGAAATATGAAATCCTATAAAACCTACGGTGCCAGTAACTAATATTTTCATTTAATTAATTAACTTATTTATAATCTTTTGATATTAAATAAAAACTTAATAATAACTGTTATCAAAACCATTAACTTATTCTGGTTATTTTCAAGTCTTATCCTTGTGCATTCAACAAGATGATCATAAAATTTAATTTTACTAGAAAAGCCTCCACGTTGAAAATTACCAAATAATTCGTTTTTTTTTGTTCCTACTCCATTCAACTTGTGTTTAATTATCATTCTATAGAAATAATCATAATCTGATGAGTATTTATACTTAAGATTATATTTGCCTATTATTTTAGCTGCATCTTTTTTTATAAAAAAACCAGTTGAATGACTTGAATAAAAACCCCAGGTGAAATGTATCTTCCATTTTTTATAACCATATAAAATACCCCAATGTTTTTTTACGGCGCCAAAGAAAAAATCTGCCTCACTGTGATTTAGATAATATTTTTTAAGAATTGTTAAAGATTCAAAAGTAAGAGTATCTCCTGAATTTACAAAACCAATCAAATCGCCTTTTGCTAAATCTAAACCTTTATTGAATGCATCATATATTCCTTCGTCTTTTTCAGATTTAAAAATATCAATTTTATCCATATATTTATTAATAATATTCTTAGTTTGATCATTTGAGTTTCCATCTATAATAATATACTGAACTTTTTTATATTTTTGCTCTAAAACACTTTTAATAGTTCTCTCAATGTTTTTCTCATCATTTAAAACTACTGTGATTACTGTAACTAATGGTTCTCTCAATTTATTTTCCAAATAATAATGATATTTTATTAAACGATTTATGATATTGTAAAAATACTAGTTTCCTTTCAGCTTCACTTTCAAAAGATTTTCTTCCATGAAAACCAGAGGTTAATGCCACTATAATTGAATTTGATTTACATACTACTTCAATTTTTTTTTTTAAAAAAAATGATGCTTCTGCTTCGCTTTCATTGTAAGTTTTTGAACTTTTAACAAAATTTATATATTCATCATTTATTTTATGACTTCCTATGGCATAACAAAATGGAGCTCCCTCCATATTTATTTCAAACGGTGAATATAGAATTTTCATATTAGGTAAAAATCTATCTAAATGCATGTTGTTGTCTCCAGGTTCAATTTTTTCTGGAAATTTTAAGCATTTATGAACATGAAATTCTGCTTCTGTATCTAAAACTTTTCCGTAAATATTTTTCGTAAAATAATCACTAATTAGCTTTAGTGAACGAAAATTACTAATATCAAAAATTTCAAAATACTTTATTAAAGATTCGTTAGCCCTATAATTTTTACTTTTTTCAGTTAGAATATTATTAAAATTTTCAATTATTACTTTATGATCTTTATCTGTCAAAGCATTTTCCAAAATAATTATTCCATTTTCTTTCAAGCTTTCTAAGTATTTTTCATTATCAATATTTTCAATCCTTTCTTTTATATCAAATGAAAATACATTTTTTTTATTTGTAATAGAACATTTGCTAAAAAAAAATTTTTTAAATAAAATTTTTCTTTTACTTATTAATATCCAAAAATTAATATAAATATTTTTTAAACTCTGATTTTTGGTTTTCATTAAAAATTGCAAAGTTGGGAAACTAAGAAATTTTTTATTTAAAAAATTGGGTACTTTCTTTACAAGATTAATAAATTTATTCATCATCTTAATTTTAATTTATTTAACTTTTCAAACAAAATTTTTTCGTCATAAAAGAAATAATTTTCTTTATTTAAAAATATTTCTAATTTATTTAATATCTCATAATGTTTTTTTAAATCAAAATTATTTAGCCAATTCTTGTAAACTAAAGGCGTAAATCTGAGAGGTTTTTCTTTTAAAATCTTAAAATACTTTTTTTCATTATTAAAAAACAAATTATTATTTAAAACTAAATTTTTCATAAAGTGATATATATAAAGATCCTTGAGGTTTGGATTAAAATTTATCTTCTTTAAATTGAACAGTAAATTTTTATATTGTACAGGATTATTTGGATTTATAGAAAAATGAAATCCATGATGAGGATTGTTTTTGGACGCGTTTATAACTTTTATTCCTTGGACTGGGAGTTCAGATGCTACAGTTCCGTAAACAGTCAGCACAAAATCAAAACCCATTTTTTTCATATTAGAAATAGGAAAATTTTTTTTCAAAAGTTTAAGTTTTTTGTTTTCCTTTAATAATCTATTGATCTCATTTTTCGTAATTTTTTCAATCTGAGGATGTTCCTTAATATACCAATCATAATCAGTACTTTTAATTAAGACATTTAAAAAATTAAACCATTTTTTAAAGTCAGGAAAGAAATGATTACCATAAATATGTGGACTATCTATAAAATCATGAACAAATATTGCTACTTTAATTTTTTTAGACCTTTTTACAAATTTTATCTTATTTTTTTTAAAAAAATTATTTTTTAAATAATTATATTTCTGTTTTCCACTTACGATATCTGTTAAAATTTTTTTTCCTAAGAATAGACACTTTTTTTTGGTTGGATTAGAAAACTTATAAAATATTTTTTTATAAAATTTTGAATGAATATCCGAAGCACTAATCTTATCAGAATATCTAATTTTGTTTGATAAATTTACTAGGTCACAATTAAATCCTGAGATTGCAAAACTTTTAATATTTTTATGGTTTGCTATTCTTAATGGTATTCCAGTCAAATAAACTGCATGACAAACAGAGATAGCTTCCACTTTATTTTTATTGAAAAAATTTAACCAATAAAGATGAAGTTGAATCGAGTCTTTTAAAAAATTAAAAAAATCTAATGAATTAAGATCAATAGTTGGTTTTTGATATTTTTTTAAATAGCTATCATAAATTAAATCCCCAATCCATATGCCTTTTACTTTTAAATTTTCCAAATCTCTTAGATTTGTTTTTTTTTTTAAAAATTTTTTTGTTAGTTTCATTGCCTCGAATTTAATCTGGTATGAAAAACTAGGTTTAAGAAACTCATCTGTTCCAAATGACTTAAAAATATTAAAAGTTTTAATATTAAAAAATATTCCGATTTTCCAAAAGATATTTCTATACCACGGAGCATTTGGTCTGTTTAAAAGATCAAAACATTCATATGCTATAATCTTACATTTCTTTTTATATTTAAAATATAAAACTAAGTAGGAAAAAATTATATGTATTGCAGGCCAGCCATTAAATTCTAATAAAAAAATTTTATTTGTATTGATTTTCTTTTCAAATAATTTCTGATTATGTTTATTAAATTTTTTAGTATAAAAATTTGTAATCATTCTAATGTATAAATAAGTCTAATTTAATCTGTTTAATTGTTTAATTTTAAAAGTATAATTTCTAGGTTTTTTTATATGTTTAAATTTATAAAAAATATTTTTTAAGATTCTAAAATATTTATTCAAAATTTCTTTTTTATGTGCAAGAGATAAATAAATTGTATTTGTGGCCAAAAAATTTTTTTTTAACATTTCCTTAGTAATGAAAATCTTAAAAAAATTTTGATATTCTTCGTTTTTATTTTTTAATTTAAACATGGGCATTGAGTCCAAACCACTTATTTCAATTTTCAAACCTGTTAGTTTTGAAATTGATCTTAGTTTTTTTTTCACTTTAATTCCTAAATCTAAAATCCTTTTAGCTGAATTCAATCTTTCCATCTCATTCAAAGTCGCTATTGCAGCAGTTGTTCCAACTCTTTCTGACCAAAAAGTACTGCTAATAAACGAGCTTTCGGCTTTTTTCATGAATTTTCTTTTACCTAATATTGCATTAATTGGATATCCATTTCCTATGGCTTTTCCATAAATAACAATATCTGGTTCAACTCCATATTTTGAATGCAAACCTCCAAAAGTTTGCCTAAAACCTGATGTACATTCATCAAAAATTAAAATAATGTTTTTCTTATCTGCTAATTGTCTTACTTCTTTAAGAAAATTTTTTTTTTGGTTTTATATTTCTTTCAACTTCCATTTTTATTATTCCTATATCTTTATTTTTATTAATGACTCTCTTTAATTGACTAATGTCATTGTAAGGAAAAGTGAAAATAGTTTTAGATAAACTTTTAGGAATGCCTTTTATTTTATTATTATCCTTAAAGAAATTTTTTTTGTTTTTTGGATTTATATATGATGCCATATACCAATCATGCCATCCATGATAACCACAAATTGCCACTTTATTTTTTTTTGTCGATGCACGTGCAATTCTCATTGCTACCGCATTCGCTTCACCTCCTGTTCTTGCAAATTTTGCCATATCGGCCCAAGGGTTAATTTTTAAAAGTTTATTTGCTAAAATCACATCTTCATAAGCATTTAATGTTGTCATATTCCCTCTCTCAATTACTTTTTTAATTGCAGCATCAACTTTAGAATTTCCGTAACCAAGAACATTAGTACCAACACCCATGTAGCTTAAATCATGATAAACTTTATTTTCCAGTGACCAAATTTTGCAACCTTTTGCTTTTTTAAAATAAGTAGGCCACCCAAAATCAACATATGCCTCTGGTCTTTTTGAATAAAACATATTACCTCCTGGAATGATACTTTTGGCTGATTTCCACAACTTATCATTATAAGTCAAATATCTCCCCTCATCTCTTTGAATATTTTTATTAATTTTAAATAAATTTTTATTTGAACTATATAATCTTAAGATATCTTTTAAGGAAAAATTGATTTTTGGTTTAAAATAATTAACGATTTTAGTTACTAATTCTAAATCATCATGCTCATCAATAGTAAGCCTTAAATGAGAAAAATTTTTTTTATTCTTTAATATATTAATTTGACTATTTCTTTTTATATATGGGGTAACATGTTCCCTGTCATCTTTTTTTGTACTTTTTTTCCAAGCATTTTTTAAAGAATCAAAAGTAAATACTTCAACATCAAGTCCATCAGGATAAGTGGGTATATGACAATTTGATGTAAGATCTTTTTTGCTTTTTTTGTGAAGTTCAATAATCTGATCTACTATCATAGGATCCACTAGTGGACAATCAGCTGTTATTCTGACGATATTTTTTGCCTTAAATTTTAAAGCTGTTTTATAAAACCTGTCTAAAACATCATTTTCATTACCTCTAAAAATACCGAATTTATTTTTTTTAACTAATAATACTAATTCGTCATCACTTTTTTTTTTTAGTAGTAGATACTACAATTTTATCAACTTTCTTACTCATTGATAATCTCTTGAGTAAAATTTCAATTACTCTGAATCTATTAATTTTTCTTATTACTTTATATGGTAATCGAGAAGAATTTACTCGAGCTTGAACAATGGCTAAATAATTCATTTTGTTTTATTTATATTATTTTTTTATCATTCCAATAGTTTGGGTTAATTAATTTTTTATCTTTTGAAATTAAGTTTTCAAAAAAATCAATTTCTTTTAAATATCGAAATTTTTTTATACACTTTAATATTTTACTTAATTGTATACTGTTATCAAAACCTATAATTATTTTTTTTATATCTTTTTGAGAAAAAACGAAATTCAAAGCCAAAGTAAGAATATCGATTTTATTTTTTTTACAATTTAAATCTAGATTTTTCCAGATTTTACTATATTTTTTAAATTGGTTATTTTGAATTTTTTTAGATAAGAGCAGACCCTGTAAAAAAATTGATCTTACATGGATTTCAATATCCTTTTTTTTTAAAAAATCCAATAATTTTTTATCTAATATTCTTCTATCAATTAAATTTAATGGAACTTGAATAATATCAATTTTGAAATTATTTATTAAATTCATAATTTCATCTACATTATAAATTGATACACCAATTTTTTTTACTAATTTTCTTTTTTTTAAAAATAGAAGAGTTTCATAAACTTCTTTTTTACCCCTACCTTTTAAATCAGATGAATCATGAAGCAAAATTGCATATAATGATTTTTTTCTTAAATCCCTTACTGATGTACTAACTATTTTTAAAATTTTTTGTTTAATACTACCTTTACAAGGTAAAATTTTGGGTATTTTTGTAATTATTTCAAAACTCTTTACATCATATCTTCCAAGTTTTTTTTCTACCTTCTTGTAGTTTGCCGCTGTATCTATAAAACGAATATTTTCATTTTTAGAAACATTAAGTATTTTAGAAATTTCATTGAAATTGGGAGATCCTTTAGTATTAGTAATACCATATTTGTCCCCAAATTGTGCGGTCCCAACCACAATCTTTCTATTTAAAATTTGATTTTTCATTTAAGTACTAAATATTTTATCTTTTCTACCTAGAAATTTGTTATAGAATTCAGTTATCATTCCAACAAATCTTAAAATGCCGCTCATAAACATGAAAGGAATAGGAAAGAAATTAAAATTGGTTAAAGAAATTAAACTAAATTTTATAGGGTAGTTGTACAATTGATGTTTAAGAATACTTAAAAATCTTTCGGGATGACTTATCACAAACTGTGCATCGCCTTTACCGTACCATAAATACTTTTTTACATATTGTAAAAATGAAGATCTATGAACATGGTAAATTATTGCTGAACTACCCCCAAAAACATGACCTTTTTTATAAGTTCTGTATGAAACATCGGTATCATCTGAAGAGGCAGAAAAGAAGGGACGAAAATTATTCTCTTTTAGGATTTTAGTTTTCCAAAGAGTTGGAGTTCCTATCATTCTTCTGGGGCCTTTTTTGTTAATATTTATTTCCATTATTGCTTGATAAGACTTATCAAAATAACTCAAGTTTTTTTTACTTGATTTAATTTTTGGTTCTATGCCAGCATATTGAGATTTTTCTAAATCTTTAAGCATAACTAAAAAACTATTTTTTTTTGCTCTCATATCAGCATCAATTAGTGAAATATATTTTGTTTTAGTTTTTTTTACTCCAACACTTCTTTGATAACCCAGTCCCATTTTTTTTGTTTGAATAATTTTTACTTTTTTTTCTTTTAAAATTTTTATTGTTCTATCTTGTGAGCCACCATCAATAACAATGATTTTTTTAATACCTGATTTCTTTATGCTATCAATACACTTGCCGATATTTTCTTCTTCGTTTAATGTTGGAATATTAACCGTAATTTGATTAAGTTTTTTCATAAGTATTTATTTTTTAAACTGATTTTTAACTATCCAATCAAAATACATAGAAAGACCTTTGTTCACACTAATTTTTGGTTTCCATCCAGTAAATTTTTTTATTTTCGACAAATCGTTCACAAAATATTTCTGATCTCCAAATCTTTCTTTATTTAATGTATATTTAATTTTCTTATCTATTTTTTTTTCAATCTTTTTTATCAATTCTAATAAAGATAGAGTATTATATTTACCTCCCCCAATGTTAAAAGCATGTCCTCTAACAAAATTAATTTTTTTCATTAAAATAAAAATAAGTTTAGACAAATCTTTCACATTAAGTACGTCTCTTACTTGTTTTCCATTGCCAAAAATTCTTATTTCTTTGTTAATTAAAGATCTTTTGATAAACCAAGCAATCCAACCTTGATCTTCAGTACCCCATTGATTTTCACCATAGACACAGGATAATCTTAAACTAACAGTTTTAATTCTAAACAATTTAAAGTAATCAATCAAATATTGATCAGCTGCACCTTTTGAGCATGCATATGGAGACTCAAAATTTATGTTATCGTTTTCATTCACTAAAACTTTAGATTGGTATTTTAATTTCGTCTCTTTAAGTCTTAAATTATTTATTTTACCGTATACTTTATTTGACGACAAATTAATGAGGGAACATTTAAGATTATTTAACCTAATTGTTTCTAATAAATTAAATACACTTAAAAAATTATTATTAAAATCTTGTCGGGGGTTTTGAATAGACTTTGTAACTGCAACCTGTCCATGTAATGCTAAAATAAAATTAGGCTTATATTTTCTAGTAAACATACTAATTTGATTAAAATTACTAATATCTAATTTCTTGAATCTTATTTTTTTATATTTTCTTTTTATTTGTTTAAGATTTTTTTTTGAGCTTTGACCTGATAAATTATCAATTACAAATAAATTCTTAACTTTTTTTGAAATCAAATACTCTAAAACATTAAAACCGATAAAACCACAACCTCCTATCAACAAAATCTTCATGTTTAAATTTTTAAATTTTTAATTCCATCTTGAATTAATGGAATTTTAATATTTAATTTTCTTCTTAGCTTATCCGTGCTCATAAAAGTATTTAACGGTCTCTGGTGTTTTAGATAAATGCTTTTGTAGCCCTTTAAATATTTTCTATCTAATTTTAATTTACTGATTATCTTTTTTACAAAAGCAAATTTTGAAATTTTATTTCTGCTACCAACATTATACACTCCCAATATTTTTTTTTTTACAAAGTTTAAAAATTACCTCACTCAAAAAATTCAAATTCACTGGATTAAAAAAAACATTATATGGTACTTTTAAAGTTTTGTTCTTTTTTAAATTATGATTTATAAAATCACTATAACTCATTCTATTAAGTGATAATGATTTGCCAAAAAAATTAGTTCTTATTACAAGTGTTTTTTTAAATTTTAAAGCCTCTAACTCACTTAAATATTTAGAAGTTCCATAAAGATTTGACAAATTAATATTATTTTCATGATTTAGTTTTTTTGAGTTATATACTTGGTCTGTCGAGATTTGAACAAATAGGCAATTTAATTTTAATTCGTTAAGACATTCAACTATATTTTTTACTGTCATAACATTAGACGCATATGCTAGACTAAAATTGTTATTACACAAATCAACATTTGTTTCTCCTGCGCAATTAATTATGACATTAGGTTTAATTTTTTTTACAAATTTTTTAATTTTAAATTTGTTAAGTAAATCTGACTTAAAATGAGATCTTTTTTTTATACTTGAAATAAAACAATTATATTTTTTTTCTTTGAAATGATAATACAAAGATTGACCTAATAAACCTGTACCACCAAATATAACTGCTCGCATTAATATTAGATAAAATTTTTATGGATTAATTTGTCTTTAATTTCAATAGATTGTTTTTTTAATTTAGATATTGCTTCTTTGTCATCATTATCTAAATTATTTTTAATTTGCCATAAAATTTTATTACTTTCATGAGGTTTACATAATTGTGAACACATCGAAAATTTTTCTAAATTTTCAATTTTATTCATAACACATTTTCTTTTCGTTACATTTGACCAGATTTCTAAAAAAGATTTTTTATATAAACTTCCATAAGATCTTTCCTTATGTCCTCTGTGATTAGTACAAACATAAACTTCACCATCAGCACCAATACAAGGTTGAAATTGAGAGCCAATACATTGTTTATATTCCCTGCCATAAAATTCTTTATCTTTGATAAGATCTGATACTTTGTAAGAATTACATTGAAATTTTTTTCCAAGAATTTTAGAAGCTTTATCTAATAAATCCAAAACTTCTTTAGCCCAAAATTCAGATGAGATTTGTAGTTTTTTATCATTTCCATTAAATGTATTTCTTTCAATTTGAATTATCTCTGGCTTATATTGACAGTAATCAACATCTAAATCCTTAAAAAGATTAGCAAAATTAATTATTTCTTTAAAGTTATCTTTTGATATTACAAATCCTACACCAATAGTTATTTTGGATTTATTCTTTTTTTTAATTTCAATTAATTTTTTTATATTATTCAAAATCACTTTAAAATTATTTGATTTATTTGTTACTCTTAAATTATCATAACTTTCAGACTTTCCTGCATCCATAGAAATTCTTATCCATTTTAACGAGTTCACAACAGTTTCAAATAAATCAAATCTTTCTAACATCGAACCATTTGTGAACATCCCCATATCAATTTCAGAATTTTCTTTTATATAATTAATCGCTTGTTTTAAGTTTGGATTCATAGTGGGTTCGCCACCCCCAGTCCAACTTATAGATTTAATATTTGTATTAGATAAATCTTTAACTAAATTCATCAAAACTCTTTTATTCATCATTTGTCTATTAAAAAACTCAGTTCCTTTAAATTTACTTAAGTGTAAATGACCTGATATACAAAATGGACAAGAATGATTACATGCGTTTGACGGATCAATTTCAATATTTATTGGATCAACATTTTTTCCTTTAAAATAATCTAAAACTCGGTCGGTATGAACTACTACTTTTGATTGTGGATTGAAAATTTTACTAGTTGTAGTCATAAATATTAATATTCTTTAACCAGTCTTTTTAACTCGTTAACAGATAAAAAACTAGGATTATTAAAAGAGTTATATTCACTTCCAGATGTTACTTTTTTACCTTTTTCTCCTAAAGGCGTTAAAAAATAATTAGTTTTTGTAGTTGTAAACTTAATTTGTGGTTTTATCGTATAAAAATTTTCGAATTCGATAGTACTTTCGCTATCCTCTTTTGAACACAATATCTCGTGAATCTTTTCTCCTGGTCTTATACCAATTATTTTAATTTTAGCTTTTGAATTAAAAGCAGGAACTAAATCTTTTATAAAAATTGAGTCAATTTTTGGTACAAAAATTTCTCCTCCTTGCATTCTTAAAAGTGATAACAGCACAAACTCAACAGTCTCTTCAAGTGTTACCCAAAATCTTGTCATAGCTCTATCAGTTAAAGGATAAATATTATTTTTATTTTTAGAAAGATTTTTAAAAATTTCCATAACAGATCCTCTTGAACCAACAACATTTCCATATCTTACAATTGAAAAAATACATTTTTTTTTTCCTACTATGTTATTGGCTGCTATGAATAACTTGTCAGAGGCTAATTTTGTTGCTCCATATAAATTAATTGGGTTTACTGCTTTATCGGTTGAGAGAGAGACAATTTTTTTTACATTATTTGATATTGCGGCCTGCACAATATTATTTGCACCCATAATATTTGTTTTAACAACTTCCATTGGATTATATTCTGCTATTGAAACGTGTTTTAAAGCTGCTGCATGAATAACAAAATCACAATCTTCCATTGCATAATTTAATCTTGAATAATCTCTAACGTCTCCAATAAAATAACGTAAATTTTTATAATTTTCTGGATTAAAATTTTTTGATTGAGACATAAAAAATTGTTTTTTTTCATCTCTTGAATAAATAACAATCCTTTTTAAAGAAAAGTTTTTAAGCAAATATCGAATGAGATTTTGACCAAAAGAACCTGTGCCGCCCGTTATTAATATACTTTTATTTTTAAGTTTTTTTTTTAACAAATTTTTAATACTGGTTTTCATTAAAATTTTTAAATCTGCTTTATGGCTTGTTTTTAAAATTTAATTTAGTATAAATTTCCTAATTTTTATAATAGTGTTCAATTATTGAACTGTAAAGTATAATTTAGTGTGAAAAATATTTATATAAATAAAAAAAAAATCAATGGAAACAGATGTTATTTTATAGCAGATATTGCAGCTAATCATGATGGGTCTCTTTCTAGAGCAAAGAAATTAATAGGATTATGCGCAAAGGCTGGAGCTGATGCAGCTAAATTCCAACATTTTAAGGCGGAAACTATCGTAAGTGATTATGGATTTAAAAAAATTGGAAAAATTTCACATCAAAAAAATTGGAAAAAATCAGTTTTTCAAATTTATAAAGAGGCAAGTATTAATAATAATTGGACTAAAGAATTAAAAAAAGAATGTAATAAGTACAAAATAGATTTTTTAACTTCTCCTTATGATTTAAACTATGTTGACTCAGTTAATAAATATATTTCAGCTTACAAAATTGGTTCAGGTGATATTACGTGGCATGAAATAATAAAAAAAATTTCAAAAAAAGGTAAAACAGTAATTTTAGCAACAGGTGCTTCATCTTTAATAGATGTAAAAAAAGCAGTAAATATAATTTTAAAACATAATAAAAGATTAGTTTTAATGCAATGCAATACAAACTATACAGGCGATAAAAACAACTATAACTTTATCAATTTAAATGTCCTCAAAACATTCAAAAAAATTTTTAAATCCAAAATTATTTTAGGTTTAAGTGATCACACTTTTGGACATGCAACAGTGCTTGGTGCTGTTGCACTTGGGGCAAGAGTTGTTGAAAAACATTTTACTGATAATAATAACAGAACTGGTCCTGACCATTATTTTTCAATGAATTTTAATACTTGGAAAACTATGGTTGAAGAAACAAGAAAACTTGAAAATTCAATGGGTGATGGAATAAAAAAAATTGAAAAAAATGAAATTGAAACTTATATGCTACAACGTAGATCTCTTAGAGCAAAAAAAAAAAATATTAAAAAATTCAAAAATAAATAACGATATGATTATACCTTTAAGACCATCAAGTAAAAAGGGGTTACGACCAGAAATAATAAACAAAGTTTTAGGTAAAAAAGCAAAGAGAAATATTGAAATTGGAGAAGAATTAAATTGGGAAAATCTAAAATAATTATATTGATACCTTCTCACAATGAATATCATTCATTAAAAAAATTATTACCACAATTAAAAAAAAAATATGATTTTTTAGTAGTTAATGATTTTTCAACAGATAAAACTGAAAAATATCTTAAATTAGAAAAATTTAAATATTTAAATAACAATAAACGTTTTGGTTACGAAAACAGTATTTTAAATGGAATGAATTATATTCTAAAAAATTTTAAAAAAAAAAAATATATAATAACTTTTGACGCTGATAATGAACATAAGATTAAAGATATCTCAAGATTTGAAAAACTTACTCAAAAAAAAAATGTTGATTTATTAATAGGTCAAAGAAATTCCTTTAATAGATTTTTTGAAAAAATTATTTCATTAATTTTTGAAAAAAATTTTTATTTGAGAGATCCCTTAAGTGGATTTAAGCTTTATAATACAAAAGCATTGAAAAAAAATTTAAAGAATGTAAAAAAAAATCTTTTCCTTGTTGATTTAACAATTTTAATTTTAAGAAAAAAAAAACTAACTTCAAATGTATTGATTAATGTTAATAAAAGAATTGATAATCCTAGAATTGGAAGTTTTGTAAAAGTAAACTTTAAACTTTTAAAGATAATTTTTTACCTTTTATTTATGAAAAATTAATTTATTTTTTGATTAATTGATTGTTAATTAAAACATATTTTTCATCACAATAATTAAGTGCACTTTCTCTATGGGTTATGAATATAAGTGTAAATTCTTTTTTTAAATTCAATATTTCTTCTAAAATCTCATTTTCTATTTCATTATCAAATGCACTTGTTGCCTCGTCAAAAATTAAAATTTCTGGCTTATTGTATAGTGCTCTAGCTATTCCTATTCTTTGTTTTTGACCTCCAGAAATAAGGGCACCACCTTCACCAATAGGTGTGTTTAAGCCTAACTCTAAACTATTAACAAATTTTTCTAAAGAACACTTTTTTATTACCTGATGCAAAAAAATATTATCGATTTCATCATCTGGAATACCAAAAGCTATATTCCTTCTAATTGTATCTGATGACAAATAGATATTTTGTGAAACATAGCCTAATTGTTTATGCCACTCTCTAATTGAGTTATTTATAGATAAACCATCAACTCTGATCTCTCCACTTATTGGTCTTACTATACCCATTATTATGTCAATGAGAGTACTTTTACCAGATCCACTCTCCCCACCTATACCCACAAAAGAATTTTTTTTTATAGATAAATTCAAGTTTTCTAAGACTTTATTATCTCTATTGTGATATTTAAAATTAATATTTTCTAACAATATCTCTTTTTTAAAGATAAATTTTTTTGACTTCTCAGTTTGTAAATAATTTAATTTGTCTGAATTAAATTCTGTGGCTAATTTAATGATCTTATTTACCATATCTGTTGAAAATTTAATTCTATTAAACATTAATAAAATTTTATTAAACGAAGGGACCATTTTATACGCTGCAACTAGAAATAATCCTAACGTAGGTAAAATTTCTAAAAGTGATTTATTAAGAAATAAAAAAAGAAATATAATTATACCAACACTACAGACAGCAAAAAACTCAATTAATAACCTTGGTGTTCCTGAAATAATCGCATTTTTTAAATTTGCTTCTGCAAGATTATTGGTATTTTTATCAAATTTATTAAGAAAATAAGCTTCTCTCCCTAATAATTTTATTTCCTTTATACCGCCGATACCTTGTTGAACATTTAAAAGTTGAGATTGAGATAGCTCATTTCTTAATTTTCCAAGTTCCTCTAACTTTCTTTTATTGTATGAAAAAATGATGATCGATAATGAGCCAAATAAAATAAAAATAAATAAAGTCGACTCCCAGCTAAAATAAAAAAGTAAAATTAATATTGATGATTGAAGAATTATTTCTAAGGAAAGATTTATTACTGAATTTAGATAAACTGAGCTAAAATATGAGCTTATTTCTTTTAAATTAATAATGATATCTGAAGAGTTTTTTTCTTTAAAATAAGCTACAGATTTATTTAAATAACCTTTAAACAATCTGTGTTGAAGATTGGCCTCGTAATTAACAAGAAATGATGAATACTTTTTTAGCACAATCCATAAAAAAAAATTCTTAAGTCCAAAAAAAATAATAAAAATTAAGACTATTGATAATATCAATATTTCTTCATCAAGCTCATTTATATTAAATAAACTATAAGTCTTTGATAAAAATTCATTATCGGTCAAAAGTTTAAGAGCTGGAAAAATTAATCCTACTCCAAATAGTTCCAAAATCATACCACATAACATTAGAAAAAATGTGGAATATAATTTTTTTTTATACTTTGAGTCAAACGAAATATTTAAAATGTTTTTGAAATTTTGTATTTTAGTTTTTATTTTTTTTGTAAACACAATATTTATGAATTGAAATTATTTTTGTTAATTAAATTATAAAGAAAATTACCTAATCTTTTTTTATTAATTTTTGAGTTGCTATAAATATTTTTATTATCAAATTTTTTTTTGTATTTATTATTAATAAAAATTAATTTTTTTAAGAGTTGATTTGATGAATTATTTTTAAAGAAAAATACATTTCTACCTTTCACTTCTTTGTTAACAAGGATATTAGATAATAGAAGATTTTTATTATAAGCAATAGCTTCATAAGCAGAAAAACCACCTGGACCACCCTCATAAGATGTTGGTTGTATTATAATTTTTGAATTTTTAAGTAAACATATTTGGTCAGCTTTAGGAATAACTCCAAGTATTAATATCTTTTTTTCTTTAATAATCTTATAAAATTTTTTATTCAAAGTTTTAAAATATTTTGGATGCCTTGAGTCATTAAAACCACCAGTACAAACTAGTTGATAGTTTGGATGAATTTTTAAAAATTGGTTAAAAGCTTTAAATGCTAAATCATGGTTTTTATGTTTCCAAAAATTATTACAAATTATAAAAAAATTTTTTTTAATTTCATATTTTTTTTTTAATAAACTAAAATTTTTTTTCTTAATATTTTCCTCAATATAAGGTAGAAAAGGTATTTTTATAATTTTATTTTTAAATGAACCAAAATATTTTTTTATTTTAATTTTTACGTAATTTGAATTTACAATAATAAAATTATTTGTTTTCAAAATTTTTAAAAATAGATCATTTCTTAAATTTATCTCATTTTTTGAGAACATATCTGGTAAATCTTTGTGTTGAAAATCATAAATATAACCTATTGAATTTAAATCATTTTTTTTTAATGGAAAATATATAGGAAAAATCAATTGAGGATTTAAGTCAATAAAATCTTTTTCTTTTGAGTAAAGAATTATTTTTTTTTTTAATTTTGGATTATCTTGTAAAAATTCTTTTGATTTGTATACATCGTTAAATATTCTGTTTTTTTGATTTAAAAAAATATTTTTAAAATTTAGATAAATGTTGTAAATAAATTTTTTAAATTTAATAGAAATATTTTCATTAAATATCAGTATTTTCAAATTATATTTTTGATTAAACTCTTTGTTAGAAATCAAACTATATGAAAAATAACTAATAAGACTTAATATACCATTAGATGGGTATAAACCTGATACAATTAAAATATTTTTTTTCAATTTATTTTTGTCTATCTTTAATAAATTTACAAGGATTTCCTGCATATACTGACCAAGGTTTCAAATCATTCTTAACAAAAGAAAGTGCGCCTATAGTGGTTCCTTCTCCTACGCTACAGTTACCAACTAAAACCGAATTAGATCCAATTATAACTTGATCACCAATTTTAATTTTTCCTAAGATAAATTTGTCCTTATTTCCATCAAAAGTACTATAGTCATTTATTTTAGTATAAATTTTAACACCTTGGGCAATATTTATATTATTTCCTAATACTAAACCACCGCCACAACCAAGATAACTTTGACCCCCGATATGCACATCATTACCTATTTTAAGATTACCTTCTTTTACAGAAATTATACAATAATCATCTATTCTAACATTGGAGCCTAAAGAAATATTTTTTTCACCAATCATAGTAGCATTTTTGGAAATCTTTACATTCTGTCCTAAACTATCAAATTTATATTTTATTAAATCATTGTTTGTTAAATATTCAGAATTCATTTACCAACTATTTTGTTAATTATATCTACAATGTATCTTATCTCATTTTCTTTAAGATCGGGGTAAGAAGGAAGTGAAATTCCCCTTGAATAAATATCTATTGAATTTTTATATTTGTGGTTTGAGGACTTAAACATTTTAAGCTGATTCATAGGTTTAAATATTGGTCTTGTTTCAATTTTTTTTTTTTTAAGATAGCTTACGACCTTATTTCGAATCGATGAATTTTTAAACAAGATAGTCACTAACCAAAAAGTACTTTTACATAACGGATGTATGACTTGGAATTCAATCTTATTTGATAACAGTTTTTTATATAATTTGTTAATCTTTTTTTTTCTGTCGATAAATCTATCTATTTGTTTTAATTGGGAATAACCTATGGCCGCACAAATATTTGTCATTCTATAATTATAACCAACAACCTCATGATTATAATAATTATTTTTTTTCTTAAAAATATCTAAACCTTGAGATTTAAATTTTACAATTTGCTTATAAATAAAGTTTTTTTTTGTAATTAACATCCCCCCCTCACCTGTCGAGATAGTCTTATTTCCATAAAAACTAAAAGTAGAAACATCACCAACAGAACCAACATATTTTTTATTAAATTTAGTTCCAATAGCTTCAGCGCAATCTTCTATTATTTTGATCTTATATTTTTTTTTAATTTTTTTTATTTCATTTAAATCATAACTTGATCCATACAAATGAACTAAAATTATTGCTTTGGTTCTTTTATTTATTTTTTTTAAGATATCTTTGGTATTCATTAGCCATGTTTTACTATTTATGTCAGTAAGAATGGGTTTAGCACCAATGTATTTAACTGCGTTGACTGGAGCAATATAAGTAAGATTAGGGACAATCACTTCATCATTTTTTTTAATATCTAAAGATAATAATGATAAATGTAATGCTGTAGTTCCATTAGTGGTTACTGTTGCGAACTTATAATTAAATTTTTTTTTA
>MDTB01237714.1_pt1 | contig 21110 bp, 16 predicted proteins | sample 811161 | NCBI WGS metagenome assembly MDTB01 (sample SAMN05326650, study PRJNA326480) | marine metagenome | isolation source: seawater | place: Mediterranean Sea | collected 2009
CGCCATGACGGCCATAGACCCTTTGCCCAAGGCAAGAGCCGTCTGGACGGACTTCAAGATGCGGGCCTCGTCCTGGGTCCGAACCACGATGCGGTCCACCACAGCCTCGATGTCGTGCACCTTGTAGCGGTCCACCCGATGCCCTGGTTCCAGCTCGACCAGCTCGCCGTCGATGCGCGCCCGGAGGTAACCCTGGCGCATGATTTGCTCAAACAATTCACGGTAATGTCCTTTCCGGCCGCGAACCATGGGAGCGAGGAGGAGCAATTTTTGGCCTTCGAACCGCGTCAAAATGTTCTCAGCAATTTGCGCGTCGGTGTACCGCACCATCGGCTCCCCGGTTTTCAAGGAGTACGCGTCGGCTGCGCGGGCGTAAAGCAGGCGCAGGAAGTCGTGCAACTCGGTGACGGTTCCAACCGTCGAGCGCGGGTTTTTGGAAACCGTTTTCTGCTCGATGGCCACCACAGGGCTCAAGCCGGTGATGGATTCCACGTCAGGACGTTTCAGCCCGCCGAGGAATTGTCTGGCGTAGGCGCTCAGGGTTTCCAAAAAGCGCCGCTGACCCTCCGCATACAGGGTGTCAAACGCGAGGCTTGATTTGCCGCTTCCGCTGACCCCGGTGAAGACCACGAGTTTGTTGCGTGGCAGTTCCACATCCACCGACTTGAGGTTGTGCTCGGCCGCGCCAGTCAAGACCAAGGCGTCTTGGCGTTGGTCAGGGGGAGGGTGGACGAGGGGTTGGTCGGCCATGCGGTCTCAACAATCGAGTCGACGGTACGTTCACCCCCGGTTCAACCGGCGGACCTTCCAGCCCAACCCGGCCACCAGCATGGTCATCAACGGAGAGACCCAGTTGAAAATGCAGTACGGAGCGTACGCCAGGGTGGCGACCCCCAGGATGCCGCTTTGGGCCACCCCGCAGGTGTTCCATGGAATGAGCACAGAGGTGACCGTGCCCGCGTCCTCGAGCGTGCGGCTGAGGTTCTCGGGCGCCAAACCTTGGTCTTTGTAAGCGTCGCCCAACATTTTTCCAGGCACCACGATGGCGATGTATTGGTCAGACGCCAAAACGTTGAACGCCAAGCACGCGCCGACTGTCCGTCCCACCAGGCCGAGCACGCTGTTCACCCCACCCACCAGGGCCTGGGTCAACCGCGCCAACATGCCTGTGGCTTGCAACGCGGCCCCGAAGGTCATGGCGCACACAATCAACCAAACCGTGTTGAGCATGCCTGCCATGCCGCTGGAGCTCAAAAGCTCGTCGGCCAGGTCGTGTCCCGTGACAATCGATACGTCGAGGGCCATGGCTTGCATGGAAGCGATATAGGCTGCCGCGGCAAATCCCCAATCTCCTCCCGCGACCGTGCGAACCACCTCAGGCTGAAACACCACGGCTGTGAGGGTGCCAAGCAACACCCCAACGAACAAGGCCGGGGCGGCGGGCACCTTGCGTGCAATCATAGCCAAGACGGCCACAGGCGCCAAGAACAAGCCAGGGTGGATGTGGAATGCGCCTGAGACCGCTTCGGCAAACCCCGGGGCCAATTCGGCTCCGCTGTCGGCTGCGCCACCGCCCAAGCCCACGCCCAAGAACACCACAAGGGCAATGCCAATGCTGGGCCCCGTGGTGTAAGCCATGTAACGGATGTGGGTGATGAGGTCGGTGCCGGCGACGGCAGGTGCGAGGTTCGTGGTGTCGCTCAGGGGCGACATTTTGTCCCCGAAGTACGCCCCACTCAAGATGGCGCCGGCCACCCAGCCTTCAGACAATCCGAGGGCTTGGCCGATGCCCACCAGCGCGATGCCAACGGTGCCGACGGTGCCCCACGAACTCCCTGTGGCGAGAGACAAGATGGCGCACACGATGCACGCCGCGAACAAGAAAATCTGTGGTTGCAGGATCATCATGCCGTAATGGATAAAGGCCGGGATAATGCCCGCCAACAACCAAGTGCCACTGAGGGCGCCGATGAGCAGCAAGATGAGGATGGCTTCGGTGGCTGTGCCGATGCTGGATGCGATGGTGTCGCGAATGGTGTCCCAGGTCGTGCCCCGGGCCATTCCGAGTCCGCCCGCGGCCAATGCGGCCAGGAGCAGCGCGATTTGGTTGGAGCCGTAGGAGCTGTCTTCCCCAAAGAAGACCACGTCCGCCCCGAGCAGGGCCACCAAGAGGGCCACCGGGACAACTGCCACCCACAAGGGCATGCTTCGTTCGGCCGTCATTGGGCCTTCGCTTCCAATTCTTGGCTTTCTGCAGAACCGGTGGGGGACAAGGCGTTCTTGTCCACGCGGGCCTTGCCCGATTCAAGTTCAACCGCGACGGTTTTGTCGCTGACTGAAATCACCTTGCCGTGAAGCCCGCCAATGGTGACGACGTGGTCCCCTTTTTTGACGGCGTCGCGGTAGGCTTTGGCCTCTTTCTGTCGCTTCATTTGAGGACGGATCATGAAGAGGTACATGATGGCAAACATCCCGGCCAGCATCAACAAGGTGGACATGCCACCGCCGCCTGACGCGGCTTGGAGAAGAAGGTGTGAAATCATGGCGGAAAGGTACCCACCAAACGGCGTCCTCCGTCAGCGGGGGGACACCACCGTGCCTGCAAGGTGAAGCCGTGTGACGCTCGGGTCGGTGTTGGCCACCACGGCCACGATTTTGTCCTGCGGTCCGGACTTGTCCCGGGTGTTGAATGTCACTTCAATCGAGGCACTTTCTCCAGGGGCGAGCGGCGTCTTGGGCCATGTCTTGGCCACGGTGCAGCCGCAGGTGGTGCTCACGTCGGCCAGCACCGCATTCCCGGGGCCTTGGTTCGTGAACGAAAACACATGCTCCACCACGTGACCCTCGCTGACAATGCCAAACGCCATCACGGTGTCTGCAAACGCGAGGGTTGGACGTTCCACTTCAGCCTCGACGTTGGAGGCTGTGGCGGGATTCACAATCATGTGGGTGCCGACCTTGTCGTGTTCGCCGCATCCTGCCCAGGCGCACACCAGGGCCATCGAGGTCAAGGCACCTTTCCAGGACATCATTCGATGAGGCCGCGTCCGACTTTTTTGATTTCCCCGCTTTCCTTCAACTTGGTGAACAGCTGGTCCAAAATGCCGTTGATGAATCCGTGGCTCTTGGGCGTGCTGTAGTACTTGCTCAGTTCGATGTACTCGTTGAGCGTCACCTTCAAGGGAATGGACTCGAAAGTCCGGGCTTCGGCCAACGCCATCTTCATCAGGATGCGGTCGGTGGTGGCGATGCGCTCGAGTTCCCAGTTTTGTGCGCCTTCCTTGATGTGGGCCTCGCTCTCCTCGCCCAAAGCCAGGGTTTGTGTGAACAGGTCCTCCATGAAGGCCTTGTCGTCGTCGTCGTCTCGCCACAGTGGCAACAATTCCACCTCCTCGTCGCTTTCCTTGATGGTTTTGATGGTCTTGATGGCCATGCTCGCCGCGAGGTCCAAATCGTCCACCCAAAAGATGCTTTCCTCTTCCAGCATGTCTTGGAACAGGTCGAAGTTGACCATGTGCTTGCGGAACATCCTCACGAGGCTTTCGCGGTCCATTTGGAACCCGCGCTCCTCCGAAGCCATGTACTCGGTGTACTCCTCGTGGTTCAGCAACGTCCTGAAGATGGCCTTCAGCAAATCTTGGCGGTTGGCCCACCCCACGCCGTGGACGTCGCAGGCTTTGCGCAAGTTTTCGCTGTTGGCCAACACACGCAAAGGTTTGTTGGTCACAAACTTGGTGTTGGGGTTCAGGTCCTCTGGAGCGGGAAGTTGCTTCTTGTAGCCCGCCTCGATGCGTTCGATGGCAAGGGCTTGCATGGACCCCACCATGTCGAGCAACATGAGGTACAGCTCTTGCATCTTCTGCGTGCTGTGGTCCAAGGCTTGACGGGAGCGCTTGGGGTCGCGGTCTTCGCCTTGATAGTAGCCAAAAAGAACGTGCAGGATCTTGATCCTGAGGTGGCGTCGATTCAACATGGTTGTGAATTGCCCGCAAAAGTAGGGCGGTGCTTTCGAGAACATTGACGAGGCCTTCGGGTTTTTTCACCAACGCGCCGGGAATGACCCCTTGGTGACCACCTAATTTTGCAGCATGATTCATCGCCTCCTTGAACATTCCGCCACCTGGGCCTTGGGATTTGCTGTGGCATTGGCCAGTTGCACAACGCTGGTGGAGGTGGATTTGCCCGACGCGACGCCGCAGGGTGTGATGGAGGCTTCTGTCCGTTTGGGTGAGCCGCCGGTGGTGATCCTGACCACGACCCAGAGCTACTTCGACCCGGTGGATTTGTCGACGTTGAACGACTTGTTTGTAGCGGACGCCGAGGTGACCTGCACGGTGGACGGGGTGACCGTCCCGTTGCCGGCGCTTTGCACGGGAGACCTCCCGCCTGAGGTGTTGGACGCCGCGGCGGATTTTTTGGGCTTCGACGCCGAGGTACTTGCCAACGCAGAGTTCTGTGTTTACACGGGATTGGCTTCACCGGAGACGTACGGCGAGGTGGGCAAGCAATACCAGATCCAAGCCTTGTGGTCAGACAGCGCGCAGTCCTATGACTTGGCAGCGTCGGCCAGCCTCCGGCCTCTGCCTGCGCTGGACAGCGTGTGGTTTGACATCCCGGAGTCGTCCACCAACGATTCACTGGGTCTGATTTGGACGCAGTTCACGGACCCGGTTGGGTTTGGAGACGCCTACCGTTGGTCGTCGAAACGTGAAAACCTGGGGGAGGATTTTATCTACCCGTTCGGCAGCGTGTTCGACGACGTGTTCGTCGACGGCCTGACATTTCCGTTTGCCAATTTTCGATCGCCTCAGCCTGGGGTGGAGGAAACGCCTGGTGAGGAGGGTTTTTGGAAGGTGGGAGACACGGTGGTGGTGCGCATGGAAGCGATCGATTACCAGGTGTTTGAAGTCCTTCGTGACTTTGAAAACAGCCTGGCCAACCAGGGCAATCCCTTTGCGTTGCCTACGTCTGCTTCGACGACGGTGGACGGCGGTTTGGGCTGGTTTGCGGCGTACTCCGGGATCACCGACACCGTGGTTTGCGCGCCTTGAACGGTCCCAATCCCGCGAAAAACGCGTTGTATTTTCAGCCCAAATTGAACGACATGGTTTCTAACGCGACGCGCTTGTGCGCATGGGTTTTGGGGTTGTTATGGGTGTGGATCTGTCCCGGCATGTCCTGGGCCCAGGGTGAACAGCCATGGCTGCTCGATGCAGTAACATGCCACGAAGTGGGTGCGGTGATGTCGTTTGAAACGTCGGTGCAAGGGCAGGGCGACGAACTGCGGGTGACGTTGCCCAACCTTCCCGACGACATCGACGTAGCCAGCGCACAAATTGAACTTCCCAGGGGGCTCGAGCTGATCACTGTATCCAAGCTTGAGGTGCTGCCTGACCTGGGAAGTGTTCTGGGTGCGGCGCGCAGCGACGTGGAGGGACGGACGTTGGCCCTCGAGTTGGAGGAGGCCTTGCTGCAGGCACTGGACCAAGAACGCGTGTTCTTGGAATACAACCGCAACATTGGCGGTGGTGGAGAAGTGTTGCTGGTGGACGACGTGGAGGAAATGCGCCACTACCTGGCCCAAAAGCACCGGGAGTTGTCCTTGGAGCGGGTGGACCTTGTTAGCAACATTCGTGCGCTTCAACTGGAATTGGATGTGGCCCGTCAAGACCTGGCAGATTTGGAGGTGCGCGCCGCCGTGCCATCTCAAGCTTTGCAGCTGGTTCTTGCCGGCACAGGTCGTGGAGACTTGCGTGTGCACGTGGCCACGCGCCGCGCTGGATGGGTGTCGAGTTACGACGTGTCGTGGGATGAGGGCAAGGACGCCCTCAGCGTGGAGCGCTTTGCGCGTGTGGTCCAAACCACCGGGCTCGACTGGGAAGACGTGTCGCTCGTCCTTCGAACAGGTGAGCCTTTGGGCGCGGCCATGCCCCTGGCGCGACGCCCCCAACTCAAACGACAGTCGGCCATGTCCTACGGCGGATACTCAGCCAATGTGGCGTGGGTGAACAGCGGCCTTTCCGACGACCGCGCTCGGGAAGATGTGTTGAACATCCAGGCGCCCCAGTCCAGCAATTGGCAGCACGATGTGAAGGGCAGGGTGGGGGTGTCAGGTGCGGGGGATCCCGCCCGGGTTTTGCTCGACAGCCACGTGCTGCCCGCCACCCCGTCCTGGTTGGCCAACGCTTCCTTGGGTGAAGAAGCGCTTCGGTCGTGCCACACCAAGTCGTGGATGGACGCGGGATTCTTGTCAGGCGAGGGGCGAGCGTTTCAAAACGGCGCCATGCTTGGCGTCATGCCGCTGAACATGCCTTCATGGGGCGATTCGTTGAACGTGATGCTCGGTGCAGATGAAACGGTACGCATTGCACGCGCCTTGTTGCGCGACGAGAGCGGCACCAAAAGGCTGAGTGGGAAGACCGTCGTGAAGCAAGTCCGGCAGCTTCAGGTGTTCAACCTGGAACCGGGCGTGGCCAGCGTCAGCGTTGTGGAGGCCCTTCCCTGGTCTTCTGGTTGGGCCGTGAGCGTCGAGCCGTCCGCAGGAGGTGTTTACGATGAAGACACCGGAGAAGTGCGTTGGGACGGGGTGCAGGTGGAGAAAGACGTCCCGTGGACGGCCGAAGTTGTGCTGAAGGTGGTGCTTCCCAAAGGACAAACCTTGGTCGGCTTTTGACCGTCCGGCTTCAGGTGGTCTCGAATTGGGCCAACAGGCGCTTGGCCAACCGCTTTGTGGCACCAGGACCGCCGAGGACATCCCTCAAAGCTTGAAACTCCTGTTTTTGCTTTGACAACCCACGTTGGGAGATGTCCAGCAATTGGGTGGCTGTGAACTGGTCCTGGATCAGTTCCGGCACAATCTCCCTGCCTGCGAGAAGGTTGGGGAGCCCAATGTGGGCCACCTGGGCCAAACGTTTGGCCAGTGCGTATGTCAGCCGACTTGTCTTGTACACCACGACGTGGGGCGTGCCGAGCAGTGCCGCTTCGAGCGTGGCGGTTCCGCTGGCCACCCACGCAAGTTGGGCGCCTTGGAGCAGGGTTTGAGTGTGTCCAAAACGCACCTGGATGCCCGCTGCGGTGGCGAGGCGGTAGTCGGCCATGGATCGGCCCGGGGCGCCCGCGACCACCACGTCTGGCAGCGACCACAACCCCTGCGCAGCGCCTTGCTGGGCGGCGTTCACCATGACCTCCAAGTGGTGATCGAGCTCCTGCGCCCGTGAGCCAGGCAACAAGACCAGGTCATGGGAGGGTGTATTCTCGGACGAGGCCGGCTGGACGATGTCGAGCAAGGGGTGCCCTTCGTCCCATACCTCCACCTTGGCCGATTCAAGGGCGCCGCGTTCGAACGGCAGGATGGGCGCCACGGCATCGAAGTCATGCGCCAGGGCGTGCACGCGCCCCGCCTTCCAAGCCCAAATCTGGGGCGCCACCCATTGCAACCGAAAGGCCGGGTGTTGGGCTTTTCTCAGCCGTTTGGCCAGGCGCATGTTGAAGCCAGGGAAGTCGATGGTGACGACGACGTCAGGCTCGGCGCCTTGAATGTCTCGCTGGGCGCGCTTGAAGTTGCCTAAGATGGAGGGGAGGTGTTTGAACACTTCCCAAAAGCCCATGTGGTTGATGTCGTTGCAATGGGTCAAGACGTCCATGCCAGATTCGGCCATGGCGTCGCCTCCCCAGCCCGTGCAGGTGAAAGACAGCCCAAGAGCCTCAGCCTCCGTCCGAAGGGCTCGAATCAACCCTGCGCCATACACGTCCCCGGAGGCTTCACCCACCAAGAAAAACACGTGGAATTGACCAGGACGGTTCAAGGGACGAGGTGCGCCCATGGGTCAAAGGGTGCCTGCGTTGGATTGGAAATAGACGATGAAGGGCACGGTGATCAAAATCACTCCGAGCAAGCCTTGGGCGATGCGCTCCCAGCCCATGCGGTTGGCCACCCAAAACAAGACCACGTTCAACAACGTGCTCGCCGTCAAGATGCTGTCGCGGTAAATCTGGCTGCCCAGGACCACGGTTTTGTAGAAATGTTGGAACGAGGTGCCGTTCGCCCAAGCCCACCATTGGCCCAACAGCAAACCTCCAAGGGCTGTGCCCACCAATCCTGCAAGCAGGCCCAAAGGCAGCGTGTCGAATTTGGCCCGGTCAGCTGTCAAAACCGAGGTGCCATTGGTTCAACTCTGCCATGGCGTGATGGGCCGTGAGGTCGTACTGCACAGGGACCACGCTGACGTACCCGTGGCGCAAGGCCCACTCGTCGGTGTCTTCTCCAGAATCCACGTCGGTGAAGTTGCCTGTCATCCAGTAATATGGACGCCCACCAGGCGCGGTGCGTTCTTCGAATGAATCAGCCCAGTGTCCCGCGGCCTGGCGGCTAATGCGCAGTCCTTTCAAGGCCTCTGGGGCCACCTTGGGGATGTTGACGTTCAGGCAAGTGCCCTTGGGCGTGCCTTCTTTCAGCACCTTCTCCGTGACCGTCCGGACCGCTCGGCAGGCGCCCCTGAAGTCAGCGTCCTCGGCGAAGTCACACAGCGAAAAGCCCACGGAGGGGATGCCTTCCAGCGCACCTTCCACCGCCGCGCCCATCGTGCCAGAGTAGATGACGTTGATGGAGCTGTTGCTCCCGTGGTTGATGCCGCTGAGCAGGATGTCTGGGGTGCGGTCCAAAATCTTGTAGATGGCGAGCTTGACGCAGTCCACCGGCGTGCCCGACGTCTTGTACGCTCGCACACCCTCCATGCCAAAGTCGTGCGGCCACATCTTCAAGATGTTGCTGATGGTGATGGCGTGGCCCATGCCAGATTGGTGGTTGTTGGGCGCCACGACCACCACGTCACCGAGGTCGGCAATGGACTCCACCAGGTTGCGAATGCCAGGTGCGGTGATGCCATCGTCGTTGGTGACGAGGATGAGGGGGCGGGCAGCGGGTTGGCTCATGTCGTCAAGCTTCTGGGGTGCGGTTCAAAACCTCCAGAAAGTAGCCCCAGAACTTTTGGACAGAACTGATTTGGACGCATTCGTCAGGGCTGTGCGCGCCGCGGATGTTGGGCCCAAAGGACACCATGTCCATCTCGGGGTAGTTGGTCCCCAAAATCCCACACTCCAACCCGGCATGACACGCCAAAACGCGAGGCGCCTCGTTGTAGCGCTTCTCGTACAAGTCGCGGCACATGGCCACAGCTTCGCTGCTCGGGTTGGGGGTCCAGCCTGGGTAAGCTCCGCTGCGTTCGGTCTGCAATCCCGCCAGCGCAAACGCGGCTTCGATGCTTCGCGCGTGGTCGTCCTTTTCAGAATCGACGCTGCTTCGGTTGAGGCACTGGATTTCCACTTGTCCGTCCTGCACGTCCACCCGTGCAAGGTTGTTGGAGGTTTGGACCAATCCCGGAATGTCGGGGCTCATTCGGTGGATGCCCACAGGGCACGTCTGGATGGCGAGCAACAAAGCATACTGGTCTTCTTCGCCCATCACGTGGCCCGGCAGCGCCGCGGAGGTCCATTCGACGGAGAGGTCGGGATCGGTGGTGGCGTACTCCACTTTCAGCGTGTCGCGGCTTTCCGTCAGGGCCGATTCCAGGGCGGCGAGGTCCTCCTGGGCACACACCAAGGTGGTCTTGGACTCACGCGGGATGGCGTTGCGCAGGCCCCCTCCTTGAATCGAGGCGACGCGCAGGTCCACGTGGTCGAGGGCTTCGAGCACCACGCGGTTGCCCAATTTGTTGGCGTTGGCCAAGCCTTTGTGGATGTCCATGCCGCTGTGACCTCCTGAGGCCCCGCGAACCACGAGTTCGAGTGCGACGTTGCCGTCGGTCACCGCGGCTTCTTGGATGTACGTGCCGCGCGAGGTGAGGTCCACACCGCCCGCGCAGCCGATGCTGATTTCGTCGTCGTCCTCGGTGTCGAGGTTGATCAGGATGTCTCCGGAGAGGAAACCGCCCTGGAGTCCGAGGGCGCCGGTCATGCCGGTTTCTTCGTCGATGGTGAAGAGGGCCTCCAAGGCAGGATGTGGAATGTCGTTGCTTTCCAACACCGCCAAAATGGTCGCCACACCGATGCCGTTGTCGGCCCCCAAAGTGGTGCCTGCCGCACGAACCCAATCGCCGTCCACAAGCATCCGAATGCCCTGGGCCATGAAGTCGAATTCTGTGGCTTCGTTCTTCTGACAAACCATGTCCACGTGGCTTTGGAGCACCACCGTTTTCCGCGATTCCATTTCTGGGGTTGAATGCTTCTTGATCAACACGTTGCCCACCTCGTCTTGAAGCGATTCAAGCCCCTTCGCGGCGGCCCATTCGTGGAGCCATTCGACCACCCTGCCCTCCTGCTTGGACGGGCGTGGAATGGCGTTCAAATCGGCGAATCGATTCCACAGGTCCGCGGGCTCGAGTCGGCGCACGGGATGGTTGGGGTGGTCGGCGTGGTCTGTCATGCCTCGAAAGGTAGGGTTCGAATGGTGAGTGAAAGGCGCGTGGGGTGTGGAAAAGTTGGGGTTTGGCCTGGGGTGGAAGCCTGAAGCACATCGGTACTTTAGAGGCAGATATGGCAGAGCAAGTCCAGTACACGGAAGACAACATTCGGAGCCTCGATTGGAAGGAGCACATCCGGATGCGCCCGGGGATGTACATCGGGAAATTGGGAGACGGCAAGGACGCCGACGACGGCATCTACGTGCTCCTGAAGGAGGTGGTCGACAACAGCATCGACGAGTACACCATGGGGCATGGACGCACCATCGAGGTGGCAATCAAGGACGACGAAGTGCGTGTTCGCGACTACGGCCGTGGCATTCCCTTGGGAAAGGTGGTCGACTGCGTGTCCAAGATCAACACCGGCGGCAAGTACGACAGCCGGGCGTTCAAGAAGTCGGTCGGTTTGAACGGCGTGGGCACCAAGGCGGTGAACGCGTTGAGCACGGAATTCGTGGTGGAGAGTGTGCGAGAGGGACAAATGAAGCGCGCAGGCTTCGTCCTTGGCGAACTCACGGACGACGCCAAGGTGGAGTCGACCACCAAGCGCAACGGCACACGCATTCGCTTCAAGCCGGACCCGGACATCTTCAAGGCGTACCGGTTCCGGACCGAACATGTGGAAAAGCTGCTGTGGAACTACGCCTACCTAAACACAGGTCTCACGCTTTACCTGAACGGCGAGAAGTTCCGAAGCGAGCACGGGTTGAAGGACCTTTTGGAGGATCGGCTTGACAGCAAGCTGCGTTACCCCATCGTGCACATCTCCGGAGAAGACATCGAAGTGGCCATGACGCACACCGACGCTTACGGCGAGGACTATCAAAGCTTCGTCAACGGCCAATACACCCCGCAGGGAGGGACGCACCAGGCGGCCTTTCGCGAGGCTTACATCCGGGTGGTCCGGGACTTCTTTGGCAAGGACTACGACGCCCAGGACATCCGTGGCGGCATTTCTGCGGCGGTGGCCGTGAAGGTGGAGGAGCCGGTGTTTGAATCGCAGACCAAAACCAAGCTCGGCTCCCTCGAAGTGGGGCCCGACCGTCCGACGTTGAAGAGCTTTGTGTTTGAGTTTTTGAAGCGGGAGCTGGACAATTTCCTGCACCGAAACCCTGAAGTCGCCCAGGCCCTTCAGGCCCGGATCATTCAAAGCGAGAAGGAGCGGAAAGACCTCGCTGGCATTAAGAAGCTCGCCCGCGAGCGCGCCAAGAAGGCCTCCCTGCACAACCGCAAGTTGCGGGACTGCCGCCTTCACCTTACAGACACCAAGAAGGACCGCAACGAGGAAACGACCCTATTCATCACGGAGGGAGACTCGGCGTCGGGTTCTATCACGAAAGCCCGTGACGTGGCCACCCAGGCGGTGTTCAGCCTGAAGGGAAAGCCGCTCAACAGCTTTGGCCTGACCAAGAAGGTGGTCTACGAAAACGAGGAGTTCAACCTTCTGCAGGCCGCACTCAACATCGAGGATGGGCTGGACACCTTGCGCTACAACAAGGTGGTCATCGCCACGGATGCGGACGTCGATGGCATGCACATCCGATTGCTCCTGATCACCTTTTTCCTGCAGTTCTTCCCCGAATTGGTCAAACGGGGCCACCTGTACGTGTTGCAAACGCCGCTGTTCCGCGTGCGAAACAAAAAGGAGACGCGCTACTGTTACGACGAAGGTGAGAAGCAAGCCGCCCTCGGAGACTTGGGAGCACGGGCAGAAATCACCCGATTCAAAGGGTTGGGGGAAATCAGCCCAGACAAATTCAGCCACTTCATCGGCGAGGACATCCGGTTGGACCCTGTGGTCATCGGCAAGGAGCAGAGCCTCCAAGAGATGCTGGGCTTCTTCATGGGCAAGAACACCCCCAACCGCCAAAAATTCATCATTGAGAACCTCCGTGTGGAGAAGGACGAATTGACGGAAGCATGAGCGAGCAAGAGCACCACGACGACGAGCGCGACGAGCGCGACGACGAGTTTGCCGGGGAAGAAGGGGCAGGCGAATCTGGAGAGATGGAGCGGGTGATCCCGGTCCGTGGCATGTACAACGATTACTTCCTCGACTACGCCAGTTACGTCATCCTCGAGCGTGCAGTGCCGCACCAGCACGACGGCCTGAAGCCCGTGCAGCGGCGCATCTTGCACAGCTTGCGTGAAATGGACGACGGCCGTTTCCACAAGGTGGCCAACGTCATCGGCAACACGATGAAGTACCATCCCCACGGGGACGCCAGCATCGGTGACGCCATGGTCCAAATTGGACAGCGCGAGCTGCTGTTGGACTGCCAAGGAAACTGGGGCAACATCTTGACGGGGGACCGTGCCGCGGCCCCGCGTTACATCGAGGTCAAGCTGAGCAAGTTTGCGCTGGAGGTGCTCTTCAATGCCAAGACCACAACTTGGCTCTCCAGCTACGACGGCCGCAACAAGGAGCCTGAGACGTTGCCTGTCAAATTCCCCTTGCTGTTGTCCAGCGGGGTGGACGGCATCGCCGTGGGGTTGGCCTGCAAAATCCTGCCCTACAATTTCATTGAGTTGATCGAAGCTTGCATCGCGCACTACCAAAACAAGCGCTTCAAACTCTACCCGGACTTCCCAACTGGAGGGATGGCCGACATGGAGAACTACAACGACGGGCTTCGCGGGGACCGGGTGCGCGTTCGGGCCCGCATTGACAAGGTGGACAACAAGACTTTGGTGGTCCGGGAAGTGCCCTACGGCGTCACCACAGGGTCGCTCATTGACAGCATCTTGAAAGCCAACGACAAGGGCAAAATCAAGATCAAGAAGGTGGAGGACAACACCGCCGACAAAGTCGAGGTGGTCGTTCACTTGGCCAACAACGTGTCACCGGACAAGATGTTGGATGCCCTGTACGCGTTCACGGACTGCGAAGTCAGTTTGGCGCCCAACAGCTGCGTCGTGTTTGACGACAAGCCCGTCTTCATGGGGGCGACCGAGATCCTGAAGATCAGCGCCGACCGCACGCGGCATTTGCTCAAGAGGGAGCTTGAAATTGAGCTTGGCGAACTCCAGGAAACTTGGCATTTCGCCTCGTTGGAGAAAATCTTCATCGAAAACCGCATCTACCGCGACATCGAGGAATGCGAAACGTGGGAAGAGATCCTCACTGCCATCCACGAAGGCCTCAAGCCGCACATCAAGCACCTGTTGCGAGAGGTGACGGACGAGGACGTCACCCGACTCACCGAGATTCGGATCAAGCGCATTTCCAAGTTTGACAGCTTCAAGGCCGACGAACGCATCGCGTCGTTGGAAGAAGAGATCGAGCGCGTGAAGGACCACTTGGCCCATCTCACGGAATACGCCATCGCCTGGTTCAAGCGTCTCAAAGAGAAGTACGGTGCCGGCCGCGAGCGCAAGACTGAACTCCGCACCTTCGAGTCCATCGACCGCAGCAAGGTGGCGGTGGCGAACGCCAAGCTTTACTGGAACCCCGATGAGGGTTTCGTGGGCACAGGGTTGAAGCGAACCGAAGGGGAACTGCTTGGGGACTGTTCCGACATCGACGACATCATTGTGTTCCGGAATGACGGAGTCATGCAAGTGAGCAAGGTTTCGTCCAAGGCATTCTTTGGGAAAAACCTGCTGTATGCCGCCGTCTGGAAGCGTGGGGACAAGCGTACGACCTACAACGTCATCTACCTGGACGGCGCAACGGGCAAAAGCATGGTGAAACGTTTTAACGTCACGTCCATCACCCGCGACCGAGAATACCCCATCACCAAAGGCACGCCCAAGTCCAAAGTCTTGTACTTCACAGCCAACCCCAACGGCGAGGCGGAGGTGGTGTCCATCTTCCTGCGCGCCCAAGCCCGCTTGAAGAAGGTCAAGTTCGACGTCGACTTCAGTGACATCGCCATCAAGGGCCGTGGAGCAGGAGGCAACTTGGTCTCCAAGTTCTCGGTTCGGAAGGTGGAGTTGAAAGAGGCCGGCGTGAGCACCTTGGGGGCACGCGAGGTGTGGTACGACGACACCGTGCGTCGTTTGAATGCGGATGGACGGGGCCGGTTCTTGGGCGACTTTAAGGCGGAGGAGAAAATCTTGATGCTCTTGGACGACGGGTCGTATGCGTTTTCGAGCTTCGACCTGAGCACCCACTTCGACGACAAGATGGTCCACCTCGAGAAGTTTGACGAGGACCGTCCTGTGTCTGTGGTGTACTACGAGGGGGAGAAGGACGAGTGGTACGTCAAGCGGTTCTTGCCCGAATTCAGCAAAAACCCCACTGGATTCATTGGCGAGCACGAGCAGTCCAAGCTGTGGGTGGCTTCGACGTTGCACCACCCGCATGTGCGCATCCGCTACAACCGCCGCTTCAAACACACCCGTGACCGGGAAGACGACGTGCTGGACTTGAGAGGCTTCATTTCGTTGAAAGGGGTGAAGGCCTTGGGCAACAAGCTCAGCGCATTGCCTGTAACGGAAGTGAGCCTCGAGCCTCCAGTCGAAGAGCTGGAGCAAGCGTTGGAGCAAGAGCTGGACGCGGCGCGCGCTGCCGATGCGGCGCGTGAAGCCACCACGGCAGCTCTGCCAGAAGCTGTCCCAGAAAGGCCAGAGGCTGAAACCGAGGCCCAGCCAGAACCGACACCCAAGGCCCCTGCACCGGCGCCTGAGGTGGACGAGGGCGGGCAGGCGTCGTTGTTCTGATCGGTCGCTTGGCACATGGAGAAAAGGGCTTGGTGTTCAATGTACACCAAGTCCCAAATGCGCTACCTTTCGACTCCAAAAAGAACCCGATGAACCGATTGACTTTCCACACTTGTGCCTTGGCCGTCTCGGCATTGTTGTCTGCTGTCTTGACTTCTTGCGGAGGTCCCAACCCCTCCGGCGATGTGGAGGTGCTGGGTTCTGGCGAGCAGGCCGACGTGCTGGTGCACGCCGAGTGGACCAAGAACGCGACGATTTACGAGGTGAACGTGCGCCAGCACACTCCTGAGGGCACGTTCAATGCGTTGATCCCAGACCTTCCTCGGTTGAAGGAACTGGGTGCAGACATTTTGTGGCTGATGCCCGTGCACCCCATTGGAGAGGTCAACCGCAAAGGCGGCGAAAACGCCAACAATTACATTGTGGAGCCCGGCAGTTCCTCGCTGGGAAGCCCTTACAGCGTGCAGGACTACTACGCCATCAATCCGGACTACGGAACCCTGCAGGACTTCCAGCGTTTCGTGAACGAAGCCCACGCGTTGGGCTTGCGGGTGATTTTGGACTGGGTGGCCAACCACAGCGCCTTCGACTGCGTTTGGATCGAGTCGCACAAGGAATACTACCTGCTCGACAGCCTTGGGAACCTGCAGCCCCCCTTGGGCACCGACTGGTGGGACGTGGCCCAGCTTGATTGGGAAAACGGCGTGGACAATGGCTTGTACGCGGGCATGGCCGACGCCCTGGTGCACTGGGTGGAGAACTACGGGGTGGATGGGTACCGTTGCGACGTGGCGATGAAGGTGCCGACCCCGTTTTGGGAGATGGCCCGCCGCCAATTGGAGGCAGTCAAGCCCGACGTGTTCATGCTCGCAGAGGCCGAGGAGCCTGAGCACCACAACCGCGCCTTCGACATGAGCTACGGGTGGCACTTCCACCACTTGACCAACCAAGTGGCCCAAGGAAAGGAGCCTGTCCAGGTGTTGCGCGATTACGTGCATGAAGAGGCCGAGCGTTTTGCGACCGACGCCTACCGCATGGGGTTCATCACCAACCACGACGAGAACAGCTGGAACGGCACCGTGGAGGAGCGCTACGGCGACGCGGGCGACGCCATGGCGGTGTTGGCGGGAATGCTGTTGGACATGCCGTTGGTGTATTCGGGCCAAGAGTCTTACAACCGAGACCGCTTGCGGTTCTTTGAAAAGGACACCGTGCAGTGGAGTGGCTACGACAAGGCCGACTTTTACCGCACTTTAAACGAACTCAACCACACACGTGAAGCCCTCTGGAATGGAGACTTTGGGGGTGCGCCCAAGTTGTTGGCCACGTCTGCCGACGAGTCGGTCTTCGCATTCTACAAGCAGAAAGGCGAAAGCACAGTGGTGGTGGTTTTGAACTTCTCTGCCGATGCCCAAACCGTGATGCTCGCCCTGCCTGAGGCCGAGTTGGCCCCTGTAATGGGAAGCTATGGCGTCACGGGCTGGGATGAAGGCCAGGAGATGGCCCCTTACAGCTACGCGGTCCTGGCCACGGCATCTTAAGCTGCGCCCCCGCACCCGCTTGAGGATGCGGTGTAAGTTTGGGACATGGAATTGAAGCGCGTCGCGTTGATTGCCCACGACGGCAAAAAGGACGACTTGGTGGACTTTGTGAAGGCCCATCAAGCTTGGTTCAAGACCCTTAAGTTGGTGGGCACAGGAACCACAGGCGGTCGGGTGGCTGAGCTGGGGTTGTCTGTGCGGCGTTTGGCATCGGGTCCCCTTGGAGGGGACGCCCAAATCGCAGCCCTCATCACCGAAGGCCTTGTGGACGCGGTCGTCTTCTTCCGCGACCCGATGGGCAAGCATCCCCACGAGCCAGACGTGAACATGCTTTTGCGCCAGTGCGACGTGCACAACGTGGCGTTGGCCACCAACCGAGCCACAGCAGAATTGCTGGTGCAGGCGGCCAACCCTGCGCAGGGGTGAGCGGCGAGGTTCGGCGAGGTACAGGCCCATGGCCGTCTGCCAACGTTGAGCCGGAAGTCCGACGATGGCTCCTTTCTCGGTTGGATTCCGTTGAGGTCGAGGAACGAGAGGGCATGGCGTTGCGCTTGATGGAGCATGAGTCAGGTCAACCCCGAGGCGCACGGTTGGCCGAAGGGAGGCGTTGGTCAGAATCGGAGCTGGACCGTTTGGCTGTGCGGGCCTCGAGGTTGGCAGAGGGCGAGCCCTTGCAACATGTCTTGGGTCAAGCCTGGTTCGACGGCATGGCGCTGCGCGTTACCCCAGACGTCCTCATTCCTCGTCCAGAGACGGAGGAGCTTTCAGCTTGGATGGCACAGAAACTCTTGACGGTTCCCCATTCTGCCCCATGTGCGTTGGATTGGTGCACAGGATCTGGATGCATTGCGTTGTCCTTGAAAAAGCGGGTCCCACATGCGGAAGTGCACGCATGGGACGTCAGCCGACCTGCACTGGATGTGGCCCAAGCCAACGCTGAGGCCCTCGGTTTGAACGTGACTACAGGGGAGTCCGACTTGCTTTCCGCGCCGCGCCCAAGTGCGCCTTTCCACCTTGTGGTCTCCAACCCGCCCTACATCCCTGTGGCAGAATGCGCCGACATGCACGCCAGGGTGGTGGAGCACGAGCCGGCTTTGGCGCTGTTCGTGACCGACGAGGATCCGCTCTTGTTTTATCACGCACTTGTGAGGTGGTGCGAAGACGGAGGGCTTTCAAAGGAAGGGTGGCTTGGCATGGAGAGTCACCATGCCCACGCACAAGGCGTGGCTGCGTTGTTGGCGGATTCAGGCCGTTGGAAACACGTGGAAATCCTGGAAGACTTGCAGGGCAAGCCAAGGCATGTTGTGGCCCGACTTGAGGTACCTTCATTGCATGGACGCCCTCCAAAGGATTGACGCACTTCGGGCTGAACTGCACGCCCACAACCACAAGTATTACGTGCTTGCTGAGCCGTCGATCTCCGACCGAGAGTTTGACGCGTTGTTGGAAGAGTTGACCCAACTTGAGGCGGCGCACCCCGAAGCCTACGATGCGAATTCGCCGACACAACGCGTGGGTGGTGACCTCACAGACAAGTTCGAGAAGGTGCCTCACAGGCACGCCATGTTGTCGCTGAGCAACAGCTACAACGCTGAGGAGGTGGCCCAGTGGGCGGAACGTGTGCAAGCTTCGTTGCCAGGGGAGGACGTGGAGTTTGTCATGGAACTCAAGTACGATGGGGTGGCCATCAGTCTTTGGTACGAGGAGCGCGCCCTGGTGCGCGCCCTCACTCGAGGCGACGGCGCTGTGGGCGAAGACGTGCGCACCAACGTGGCCACCATTCGGACGGTTCCATTGAAGCTCCTTCCTGGCGCCCCCGCCGCACTCGAAATCCGGGGAGAGATCTTTTTCCCATGGGATGCATTCAACGCGCTCAACGCGTTGCGCAGGGAGTCCGGCGAGCAAGAGTTTGCCAACCCCCGCAACACCGCAGCCGGCACCCTAAAACTCCAGGACAGCCGCTTGGTCGCCGACCGACCGCTGGATTGCATGCTCTACAACGTTGACGGAGGCGCGATGCAGGCGCTTGGCATCGACCGTCACAGTGAGGCTGTGGAGCGCACCGGGACGTGGGGATTTAAGCCGCCCCAGGGAAGGAGTTTGGAAGTCACCACGTCGGTGGACGGGATCATGGCCTTTGTGGCGCATTGGGACAAGGCCCGCCACAACCTCAACTTCGCCATCGACGGCATTGTCATCAAGGTCAACCGTTACAACCACCAAAAGCGACTTGGGAACACGGCCAAGAGCCCAAGATGGGCGTTGGCGTACAAGTTTGAAACCGAGCGGGCCCGCACCGAATTGGTGGACGTGAAGTACCAAGTGGGACGCACTGGGGCTGTGACGCCCGTGGCCGACCTCGATCCGGTGCAACTCGGCGGGACGACGGTGCAGCACGCCAGCTTGCACAACGCCGACCAAATCGCCAAGTTGGACCTGCGCATCGGTGACATGGTCTTTGTGGAGAAGGGGGGGGAGATCATCCCCAAGATTGTGGGTGTGGACCGCGAGGCCGCCCACGCTGAAGGGTTGTTTGCGCCGCCGTCGTTGGTGTTTCCGTCGGCTTGCCCAGAGTGTGGGTCCACCTTGGAACGCGTGGAGGGCGAGGCCCAACATTATTGTGTGAATTTCGCGGATTGTCCAGCTCAGGTGCGCGGACGCATCGAGCACTTCATCTCGAGGAAGGCCATGAATGTGGATGGGCTCGGGAAAGAAACCGTGGCGCAGTTGGTGGACGCGGGCCTTCTTCGGGACGTGGCGGACTTGTACGCCTTGAGCGCGGATCAACTGTTGCCGCTGGAGCGCATGGCCCAAAAATCGGTGGATAACCTGCTGGTCAGCCTGGCCGAGAGCAAGGCAGTCCCTTTTGAACGCGTCTTGTTTGCGCTGGGCATACGTCATGTGGGTGAGACGGTGGCCAAGCTGTTGGCCGGCAGTCTGGGTTCCTTTGAGAAGGTCGCCCAAGCTAGCGTGGAAGAGGTGGTGGCGTTGGAGGGCATTGGACCCGTCATCGCGGAGAGCGTCGTGTCTCATTTTGCAGACCCCGCGTTCCGAGAGATGGTGGCTCGGCTCGTGGCTGCAGGCATTCAAACCGAAGTGGTTGAGGAAGCGCCGTTGGGGGACGCCCTCGAGGGTGAAGTCGTGGTGGTCAGCGGCGTGTTCACCACCATGTCTCGCGACGAGGCCAAATCTGCGGTGACCGCTCACGGAGGACGGTTGGTGGGCAGCATCAGTTCCAAGACGACCATGGTTCTGGCCGGAGACAACATGGGACCCAGCAAGCTGGCCAAAGCGGAGAAGCTCGGAATTCCTATCGTGGACGAAGACACCTTCTTGGCCAGGATTCAGTCCTGACCGCGGGGCGTGGCTCCCGTCAGAACGAGACGGTGAATTTCAAGTTCAGCCTGCGGCCGGTCAAGAAATTGGGCACGGCGTAATAGCGTCCGTTCACGTCCTGAATCCAGTTGTGGTTGATGGTGTTGTTGATCCCCAGCAGGTTGAACACTTCGATGGACACGAGCCCGTCCCGTTCGGCTTCGTCGCTGAACAAGGCCCGGGAGAAGCCCACGTCGACGCGGCGGTATGCCGGGGTGCGGAGTACGTCCTGGTACCTGTTGAAGGACGGCGGTCCGTAGGGCAACCCGCTGCCGTAGAAGAGGCTGAGCAACACTTTGTAGTCCGGGTTGCGCGGCATCTCGTCTTGAAACAGCAGGCTGAAGCTGAACCGTTGGTCTGCGGGACGGGGAATCATGCCTGGGAGCACCACCACAGTGTCGGTGATGTTGGCATACGGGCCGCTGTGGTAGCCAGGCACGACTTGAAGTCCGTCGGCATTGAAGTACTCCTCGTAGCTGTCGTCGACGAGGTCTTCCTCCGTTTTGAGCGCAGACATGCGCAGCCAACTTTGGATGCCTGGAATGAATTCCCCGTTGAGCATCATGTCCACGCCGGCGGCGTAGCCAGAGGCGTTGTTGATGGCATAATAGCGCTGTCGGACGTTTTCAATTTCGTAAGGGATGAGGTTGTCGAGGTCTTTCCAAAAAATCTCTCCCACAAACTTGAAGGGACGTCCCTTGGAAGAGAACTCGTGGTCGATTCCGGCCACCGCGTGGATCGCGCGTTGGGGCGCGACGTCGTCGCGGACGAGCCCGTTCAGCCCTCGCATCTCACGGTAAAACGGGGGTTGGTAATAGTAGCCGCCGGACATACGGAGCACCGTCTGGGCCATGCTTGCAGGAACGAAGGACACGTTGGCCCGTGGGCCGCCCACCACATGGGTGTTGCGCGTGCCGGCTGCGGGGTGAGTCAACACCGACCACCGATGGATTCTGGCGCCGACATGAACTCGGAGGTCGCCCCGCGAGGTTTCTTGCGCCCACGTGTCCTGGACAAAGGCGGTGCTGCGGTGGGCTGACACCAGGTTGTGTTCGGACACGAAATAGGGCAG
>MDTB01135029.1_pt1 | contig 21107 bp, 21 predicted proteins | sample 811161 | NCBI WGS metagenome assembly MDTB01 (sample SAMN05326650, study PRJNA326480) | marine metagenome | isolation source: seawater | place: Mediterranean Sea | collected 2009
CAACGCAAATTATTAAAAATAAACTAATTTTCTCTGGACCCGATCTGTCAGACTCCAATGTAAAAAAAAGATTACAAGCATGGTTTAGAAAGGTTGCATTAGAAAAAATTGAAAAAAAAAGTAATTTTTTTGCAAAAAAAATGAAACTTTCTTTTAGAAAAGTTGGGGTTAAAAATTATAAGTCTAAATGGGGGTTATGCATGAATTTAAGAAAGGAAATATACATCAACTGGAGACTTGTAATGGCGCCAAAATCAGTGCTCAATTATGTTATAATACATGAGTTATGCCACTTGATTGAGCCAAATCACTCAAAAAAATTTTGGTATTATGTAGAAAAAATCAAACCTGACTATAAGATGGACGAAAAATGGTTAAAGAACAAAGGTTATTTCCTTTTTGCAAAATTATAGTGGTGCGCCTGAAAGGATTCGAACCCTTAACCTTTTGAGCCGAAATCAAATGCTCTATCCAGTTGAGCTACAGGCGCAATTTTATTTGTCTGCTCCATGTGAAAGATTGTTTAATTTTTTTAAGAAAAGAAGTATAATTAAACCAAAACTAGTACACGTAATTGTGATTCCTAAAAAAGTCTCAGTTTCTCCAAATTTTTGAGAGTACTCACCAATACTTCCAGCAAATTTGTTTCCTAACCCGATAGTTGCGAAATAAATTCCCATTATAGTAGACAAAGATTTTAACGGTGACAATTTTGTTATAAATGAAAGTACAACCGGTGACGCACATAATTCTCCTACAGTATGAAAAAGATATGCTAAAAATAACCAATACATGCTAGAAATTCCATTTTTGTTAAATTCAATGCTTGCAAAGTACATAAAAATAAAACCAAAACCCATTATCATAATTCCCACAGACATCTTAAAAAGAGAAGAAAAATTTCTTTTTATCCAAAAGGTTGATATTGGTATTCCAAGTAAAATTATAAGCAAAGGGTTAATTGATTGAAACCAACTAGCAGGCAATTGCCAATCATTTAAAATTGAAATAATTCTATCTGTTTTTTCAAAAGCGTAAAGGTTCATTAAACCTCCCGCTTGTTCGAAAGAAGCCCAAAATACGATTATTAATAAAAATGACAAGATTAAAAGTTTTATTCTGTCAATTTCAATTTTTGTGAAAGAAAGTATTTTTTTATTATTAGTTTTTTCTTGCTTAAACTCTTTTATATCGTCTAATCCCTTAATATATATAAACTGACCACTTATCATTCCTAATCCAGCTAGAGAAAATCCGTAATGCCAACCATATTTTTCACCTATAAAACCCACTATCAAACTAGATAAGAAAGCTCCAATATTTATTCCTATATAAAAGATTGTAAAGCCCTGATCTCTTTTTTTATCACTTTTTTTGTATAAGTTTCCAACCAGAGAAGAGATATTTGGTTTTAAAAGTCCCACGCCAATTATTATAAGAAGTATTCCAGTGAAGAAAAAAAAGATTTGACTTATTGCTAATATCAAATGTCCTATACAAAGTAAAAAACCACCATACAAAACAGATTTTTTCTTTCCTATTAATCTGTCTGAAATTATACCTCCTGGTATACAAGCAAAATAAACAAGTGCTGTGTACCAACCATAGAATTTGAGGGCCTCTAAATTACTCCATCCTAAACCGGGATTAACAGCATCTTGCGAGGAAACAATGTACAAAACTAATATTGCTCTCATTCCATAATAACTAAATCGCTCCCACAATTCAGTATAAAATAATACGAAAAGTCCCTTTGGGTGCAAATTTATTTCTGAAATCAAGTTTTTGAACATAAATTTTAATTTTTCCTTAGTTTCATAAATATAGTTTAAGAACTAAATTTTTAACAAGTTTTAAATTAATCATTTGGTAGTATCTTTTTTATAAAACTTTCTACTTTTGGAAAAAAATCATCATTAATATCTTTATAGGATCGACCAAATTTATCCTTAATGAGTGTGCAAATATGAGCATAAGGGTTCCTCCCCTTTGGATGTCTGTAATCTTCAGGAAGTCTTCCAACTAGTTTACTTCCCTTTTTTTGAATTAAAGACCACAAAATTTTTCTATTTTCTTTTTTCATGACTTTCTTCTTGTAATTTTTCTACAAAGTCTTCTAATATCTTAAACTGACTTCTTGGAAGTTTCTTAATTTTTGCAATTATTCCTTTATAATTTTTATTTTCGTAGACTATTCTTTCTTTAATTAAATCCTGTTTGATTTTTCCAATTTTTTCAATTATTAATATTAAAGAATCATGGTCGTGAAAAAATTTATTTTTTATGGCAAAATTAGATAAAGTATTCAAATAATTCAGAATATTTCTTGCAGTTCCAATTTTTTTTTCTTTTAAAAGTACTATAATTCTTTTTTCTAAAGTTTTTAAATCAAGTCTCTTTATTGGTTGAAAAAAATTTTCCTGTAAGAATCTTTTTATAGAATTTTTCATATCAACTCTATATCTTTCCGTTAATTCTTTTTTTTTGAAAAATATTAAAATCAATTTTTCAAATGTCATTTCTAAATTTTCATTGCTTAAAATTTTATTTTTTGAATTTAAATTATTTGAAAAAATATAATTAGGATTGTTTCCATTTTTTGAAATCTTCTTTGCTATATCAAATTTTGCGTAAATTTCGTCAATATTATTCTCAGGAAAGTTTCCTAATTTAATTGTAGTCGTTTCATTTTTTATACGAAGTGTACAAAAAATTGACAAATAATTCTTTCTTTTTATGGCTCTGATTAAAGGGAAGATTTTATCAGTGACATAAGTATTGGTATCTCCTAACAAAAGAAACCTATGTAACTCTTTATTTGAAAAACTTACTTTTTTCACAATGAAAACCACTCAAATTAAAAGAAAAAATCGTCAAAAATTTTAATTAATATTTTATCTAATTCCAGTTATTATTCTTTTTGCACTTCTTGTTTCCCTTTTTTCTTTCTTTAATTTTCTATTGAATACATTTTTTTTGTCTCTGTTATCGCTTTTTTTTTTTTGATTTTTGATGACATATTTATGACCTGGCTTCGGAGGTGGAAGTTTTTTATATGATCCATTTTCTTTAATCAAATAATAATTTCCATTTCTGTCTTGAACAATTTCATTAGCCAAACAAATATTAAATTGAAAGACTAGCAAAAGGAATATAAACATTTTAATATTAACTTTTTTTATTAGATACATATCTTTTTATACATTATTTTTTCAATAATTTAAGGAAAATTTGTTCCAAGTCAGTCTCTTTGGTAACTATGTCATAAATTTTTATTTTATGTTTTATGATTATTTGAATAATTTCACCAGTGCTAATTTTATTTTTACTATATCGAAGATGAAGTTTTTTTTTATTTTGTGAGACAACAAATTTTTTAATTAAGGGGGGTAACTTCATAAGTTCTTTGTCTAATTCAATATATAGCTCTTTAATATCTATAATTTTTAATAGTTTTTTTTTGGGTTCACATGCTACCAATCTACCATTATTAATTACGGCAATGTGGTCACATAATTTCTCTGCCTCTTCAAGGTAGTGAGTGGTAAGGATCACGGTAGTTCCACTTGAATTTAATTTCTTTATAAATATCCATAGTTTTTTTCTTAATTCAACATCAACTCCAGCAGTAGGTTCATCAAGAACAAGAACAGGAGGATTGTGAACCATTGACTTTGCAACCATAAGTCTTCTTTTCATTCCGCCTGAAAGACTTCTTGAATAGGCATTTGCTTTATCTTTAAGATTTAATTCGTTAAGAATTTTAAGGTTATTTTTTAATCTATTCTTTGAAGGAATACCATAGAAACCAGCTTGAATGTTTAAAATTTCAATTGGGGTAAAAAAGGGATCGATATTTATTTCTTGAGGAACAACTCCAATTGCTCCCCTTGAAGTTTTGGGTTTTTTGTCGATATCAATATCACAAATCTTCACATTTCCAGAAGATTTATTTGTTAATCCCGCTAAAATATTAATAAATGTACTTTTTCCTGCGCCATTGGGACCAAGAAGCCCAAAAATTGAACCATAGGGTATTTTTAAATCTATATTATTCAATGCAAATTTGTTTTTGTTATCATATTTCTTATATAAATTATTTACTTCTATAGCAAAATTTTGTTTCATTATCTTTAAATATTCTAGTGTCTTTTATTCTTGATAAGTATATCTTTTGGTGTAAATGTAATTAAGAAAATAATAAAGTTCAAATATATTTAAATTTTATCAAAAATTTATATTTCTTTGGATAAACTTGGAAAAAAATGGATAAATTCCAGAAATTAGTTTTAGTTGACGGATCTGGTTATATTTTTAGGGCTTATTACGCCTTGCCTTATATGAATAGAGCAGATGGAATGCCAGTTAATGCAATATTTGGTTTTACAAATATGCTTTTGAAACTTTTAGAAGATACTCAAAAGGATTATGGAGGAAATGTTGGAGTTGCAGTGATATTTGATGCGGCAAGAGAGACATTTAGAAATGAAATATACAAAGAATATAAAGCTAATCGAGCTGATGCTCCTGAAGATTTAATTCCACAATTTGAAATAATTAAAAAGATACCCTCAATTTTTAACCTTCCGTCCATTGAGTCACTAGGTTTTGAAGCTGACGATCTCATTGCATCTTATTGTGAAGAGGCAATAAAAAAATCAATTAATGTCTCAATTGTTTCTTCTGATAAAGATTTAATGCAACTTTTAAGGAATAATATTACAATGTTCGATCCAATCAAAAAAAAGGAAATTACTGAAACAGATGTTCTTAATAAATTTGGTGTTAATTCAACAAAAGTTGTTGATGTTCAAGCTTTAGCAGGCGATACTTCTGACAACGTACCAGGTGTCCCTGGGATTGGAGTAAAAACAGCCGCCCATTTAATTAATGAATTTGGTAATCTGGAAAATCTACTTTTAAATTTAAAAAATATTAAGCAAAATAAGAGGCGAGAGTCGCTAATAAACAATAAAAACTTAGCATTAATTTCAAAGAAATTGGTCACATTAAAAGATGATGTACCGCTTCCTTATAAGATTGAAAATTTAAAATTTAAACCACTCGATGTTGCTAAATTATTAGATTTTCTCGATGAAATGGAGTTTTCGCGAATAAAATCTTTGGTTATTTCTAAATTTGGTTACCCAAATGGAAAAAGTTTAAAGAATGATGTAATAAATGAGGAGGTAAAAGATAATAATGTTAACCAAATAAACTCAAAATCAATATCTATTAAACGCGAGAAGTATCAATTAGTTCAGTCTGTAGAAGAATTAAAAGTGTGGTTGAAGAAGTTTGAGAATTTTGGCTATGTAGCAATTGATTGTGAGACAGATAGTTTATCACCAATGTTAGCAAACTTGGTTGGTTTTTCAATGTCAATGGATAATGGACAAGCTGTATATATACCATTAAGTCATAAATCACTTGATGGTAATAAAATTGAACAAATTGAATTGGATGAATTTCTAAAACTAATCAAACCAATACTCGAGAATGAAGCGATATTAAAGATTGGTCAAAATATAAAATATGATTTAGTAGTTCTGAAAAGATTAGGACTTACTGTCAATAATTTAGACGATACTATGCTGATGTCTTACGTGTTATCATCTGGTAAGAATGCGCATAATCTAGATGATTTGTCTAAGATTTACTGCAACCATGAAACGATAAAATATTCCGATGTTACAAAGGTTGAAAAAAAAAAGATTTCTTTTGACTATGTTGAGTTGAATAATGCAAAGAATTATGCAGCTGAAGATGCTGATTTGACATTCCGTTTGTGGACGATTTTAAAAAAAAAATTACTTAAAGAAAAACTCTTTTCTTTCTATTTTTATGTTGAAAAACCATTAATAAAAATAATTCTAGATATGGAAATTGTGGGTATTAAAGTTGATAAAAATATTCTTGAGTCTCTAAGTAGGGAGTTTGAAAGAAGAATCAAAGAAATTGAAAAATTAATATATAAAGAGTCTAAAGAAGAATTTAATATTGGTTCACCAAAACAGCTGGGAGAAATTTTATTTGAAAAAATGTTATTACCCTTCGGGAAGAAAGGTAAAAGTGGCAATTATCAAACTGATGTCAGTATCTTAGAAAAACTAAAGACTTCAAAAATTTTAATTGCACAAAACGTTTTAGATTGGAGACAATTTAATAAACTGAAAACAACCTATTGTGAAGGTTTGATTTCAAGAAGTAATAAAACAACAAATAGAATTCATACGTCCTACGGAATGTCTTCAACTACTACTGGCAGGTTGTCATCAAATGACCCAAACTTGCAAAATATTCCAATTAAAACGACTGAAGGTAAAGGAATTAGAAAAGCATTTATATCTGAAAAAGGACATAAGATAGTTTCAATTGACTACTCTCAAATTGAACTGAGATTACTTGCACATGTTGCTAATATTGATGTGTTGAGGCAGAGTTTTAACGATAACAAAGACATTCACAGCATAACAGCGATGCAAGTTTTTCAGATAAAAGAGGATGAATTATCTTCAGAATTAAGAAGAAGAGCTAAAACTATTAATTTCGGAATAATATATGGTATTTCTGCATATGGTTTAGCTAATCAGCTAGATATTTCCAATTCAGAAGCTAAACAATATATGGAGGATTATTTTAAGCAATATCCTGGTATTAAAGAATACATGGAAACTACCGTAAATAATTGTAAAGAAAATGGATACGTTATGACACCTTTTGGAAGAAGAATTTTTATTCCTTTTATAAATGATAAAATAGCTTTAAGAAGAAATTTTGGAGAAAGGTCAGCAATAAACGCTCCAATTCAAGGGGGTGCAGCTGATATGATAAAAAGAGCAATGATTAAAGTTTCTAATTATATAGTTGAAAATAGATTAAAATCCAAAATGTTACTCCAAGTTCATGATGAATTGATCTTTGAAGTACCTGATGATGAGATGGAACAAGTTCCAAGAAATATAGCGGAAATTATGGAAACGGCTTATGAACCCTTCTTAGATTTTAGTGTTCCTTTGAAAGCGGACATAGGATTTGGTGAAAGTTGGTCGGAGGCTCACTAACTTTTTTTTGCTAAATTGTGAAGTTTTATAAAAATACTTCTTAATATCTCAATTTTTTTTATCGGATTTTCAAAATTGTATCTTTTAACATTTTCCTTGAGTCTCATATCAAAACCCTCAGGATCGATCCCTATTAATTTCCAATTTCCTTTTATAGACGATTGTGTGAATAAATTTTTTTCATATAAATTTATACTTTCTTGGTGATGATCATTCATATGTTTAATAATGCTGAACTCGTCATTTTTTAATGATACTTTAACATCATATAAAATTTCGTTTGTAAAAAACCATTTTACTTTTGCAAATCCTGCAGTTATGTGAGCAAGTTTTACATGAAGTTTATAAATATTCATATCTTTGAAGTTAATATAAAAATTGGAGGTGGGGTGTCTTAAAGAAAATCTTTTTTTATGATGAGCTTCTTTGCTAATTTTTAGTTCCCCAATAACCGTTAGCCTAGGTCTTGACATAGGGTCCTCATAATCGTATGGAAGATCTGAATTATCAAATTCTGGAAAAAGATCAATCTCTTTTTGCTCTTCATAAAAAAGTAGCGATGCTAGATTATTTGTTTTTAGATTTTTTGTATGTTCTGAGAGATTAGATAAAAGAATTAAAGGACTTCCGTCATAATCTGAAGCCGTCATAACAAATGTAGAATATGGAATCGAATTTTTCGAAGTAAAAGTTTTCTTATCCAAACTTTTTTTCGATAATTCGGTAGCCAAAAAGGCTTTTTGACAAGATCTGATTAAAAATCTTGCTGCATAATCTATTTTTTCATTTCTCATAATCAGTTTTTAGTAATAATATCTAATATTATTAATATAATTGGTATTAAGATATGAAAGTTTTAGTAAAAAATTTAAAAATATTTTGGCTTCTTACATTTTGTTTTTTCATAAGTGAAGAAATAAATGCAAATTTAAAAAAAAAAATGAATGTCTTTTTTCACGGAGGATACACATTTGAGTCTTTTGTTGGACAAAAAAATGCTGCAGTTTATATTTCTGTTTTCAATCATACGGATAAAGAAATTTTTATTAATTCTGTTTCATCAGATATTTCAAAAATATCAGAGATACATGAAATTAAAAAAGATGGCAATATAATGAAAATGTCAAAAGTAAAAAAATTAAGTATTAAGCCAAATGACACGTTTTTTTTTCAACCTGGGGGTTCTCATATTATGCTAATGAATCTTAAAAAAGAGTTAAAAGATGGCGAAGAATTTATAATAAAATTTTTTCTTGAAAATTCAGAAATAATTGAAGCCAACATAAAGGTTTTAAATTCCAATTTAAGAAATTCTAGAGATGGTATTTAGAACTTATGGATTCAAAAAAAATGCATGCAACTTCTGTGGCTATTGAAGATAATGGAGTCTTAATAATTGGCCCCTCTGGTTCTGGTAAATCAGATTTAGCTTTGAGATTAATTGACTCTGGAGCGACCTTAATTAGTGATGACTTGACTTTTTGTAAGAAGAAATCTGGCAAAATCTACTTATTTTCTACAAAAAAAATTTTTGGATTAATTGAAATTAGGGGTATAGGAATTATTACTGTGCCATATGTTGAAGATATTGAATTAAAAATTGTAGTCAACTTGACCGAAGATAAAGTAGAAAGACTTCCAAATCAAAATGTAAAAGTGCTGATGGGATCTCAAATACCTTTAATAAATATCAACCCCACAGAAGCATCTGCTTCTGCAAAAATTAAACTAAAAATATATGAAGAAGGTCAAAAGAGAATTTAGAAAAATTGTAATTGTTACCGGATTATCTGGAGCAGGAAAAACAACAGCTCTAAAAATATTTGAGGATATAGGCTATGATGCAATTGACAATTTACCATCTAAAATGATGTCGATAATTTTAAATAAGTCAATCAATGGACTGATGGCAATAGGAATTGATATAAGAAGCAGAGAGTTTGATGGCAAGGAGATTTCAAAGTTTTTATTAAAAAACAAAAATAGCTTGAACATTAATATTATTTTTTTTGATTGTGAAACCAGTGTTTTAATAAATAGATTCAAGGAATCTAGAAGAAGGCATCCATTAAAATTAGATATACCAATTGCAGACATTATTAAACAAGAAAGACTATGGTTAGAACCTTTAAAAAAAATTTCTGATTATAGTATAGATACCTCTAATTTAACTGTTCCTAATCTTAATAAAACTCTTCAAGGTGATTTTTCTACGAAAGATAAGAAGGTTTTGACTTTAAGAATTTTATCATTTGGTTACAAGTTTGGGATTCCAAGAGAAGCAGATTTGGTGGTGGATATGAGATTTTTGGAAAATCCTTTTTATATTAAAAGTCTTCAAAAATTAACTGGAAAAGATCAACAAGTTATAAATTTCATAAATGGACAGAAAATCTTTAAAAGTTTTTTTAAAAAATATCTTACTTTATTTAACCTAACCTCATCTTCTTTTTTAAGAGAAGGTAAAAAATATCTTACTATTGCTTTTGGATGTACTGGTGGTATACATAGGTCGGTTGTAATGGCTGAGAAATTTTATAAAATAATTGATAAGCATAAGTTTACTGCATTTATTGATCATAGAGACTTAAAAAGATGATAGGTATCGTAATAGTTACTCACGGCAACCTCGCCAAAGAATTTATTACTGCACTAGAGCATGTAGTTGGTCCTCAGAAATTAATTGCAGGTATATGTATCCATCCTGAAGATGATATGGAAAATCAAAGAAAAGAGATCATTAAAGCTATAAAACATGTAGACTCGGGAAAGGGCGTAATATTAACAACTGATATGTTTGGGGGAACACCATCAAATCTTGCAATCTCCACTATGAATAATGAGCATACTGAAGTCATTGCAGGAGTAAACTTACCCATGTTAATTAAAATGGTTTCTTCTAGAAATGATTTATCTCTTTCTGAATTAGTAAAAAAATCCCAAGAATCTGGTAGAAAGTATATTAACGTAGCTTCTGCATTCTTTGGGGACACTAAAGATTAAAATTGAAGACAAAAAGAAAAAAAATACAGATAACTAATAAGCTCGGTTTACATGCTAGAGCTGCTGCTAAATTTGTCAAAATAGCTTCCAATTTACAATCAAAAATATCAGTAAGTAAAGGTAATAACACAGTAAATGGTTCTTCAATACTAGGTTTGATGACACTGGCTGCAACAAAGGGTTCCAAAATAACAATTATTTGTAACGGATTGAATTCAGCAGAAGATTTAAATTTATTGACCAATTTAGTTGCTTCAAACTTTGGAGAGGAACCTCCAGAAAAAAAATTGAACTTTAAAGAAAAAATATACAAAGGAATTGGAGTCTCACCAGGAATAACCATTAGTTCGTGCTATTATAAAAAAAAGGTTGGGATTGAATTTTCTAGATATAAGATTTCACAAAGTGAAGTAAAATCTGAAATAAATCGTTTAGAAGAAGCAGTTGGTGAGTCAATAAATCAACTAAAGGATTTAATAAAAAAAACAAAAAAAGAGAAATACAGAGGTCATAATGAAATTGACTTCATCTTAGATGCTCATGTTTCAATGCTGAATTCATCTCTAGTAAGAAATTCAAAAACTATTATAAAAAAAAATTTAATAAATTCCGAGTCTGCTATTGGAGAAGAGCTATTAAAGTATGAAATGACTTTTAAAAATATTAACAACCAGTATTTTAGAGAAAGATTCGATGATGTAAGAGACGTTTGTAAAAGAATCATCAATAATTTAAAAAAAGATAAAAGAAAATTCAAAAATATTGATAACTTAACGGGTAAAATAATAGTTTCAGATGAGATAAGTGCCGCAGACTTGTTTATTTTACAAAAAAGTAAGATTGCCGGCCTTGTGAGTAAATTCGGCGGGCCTGAAGGACATTTTGCAATTGTTGCAAGATCATTCTCAATTCCAACTGTTGTGGGAGTAAAAACTTTATTAAAAAATTTGGAAAATGGAGATAAAATGATTATTGATGGAAATAAAGGCATTATCATACAAAATCCAAGTAAATCAACATTAACGAAATACAAAAATTTGATAGATGAACAAACAAATGAAAATGTTTTACTTGATAACTTTAGACAAACAAAACCTATAACTAAAGATAACAAAAGAATTTTTATTGAAGCTAATGTAGACAATTTAAAAGAAGTTCAGGACTCAATTTCTAAGGGTGTCGACGGAATAGGTCTATTTAGAAGCGAGTATTTATATATGAATAGAAAAAATTTTCCTTCTGAAAAAGAACAATTTGATATGATTAAAAAGTCAATTGAGTTCCTTAAAGGAAAAACTTTAACTATCAGAACTCTGGATGTAGGAAATGACAAACAAATCGAGTCTTTTGAAAAGTTGATATCTCCCTCACCTAATCCAGCATTAGGTTTAAGAGCAATAAGGTTAACATTAGCTTTTCCCAGAATTTTTGAAAAACAAATATCAGCAATCCTTAGGGCAAGTTTTTATGGTCCAATAAGAATAATGCTACCCATGGTTTCAAATGTTTTTGAGTTACGGGAGTCAATAAGAATCATAAAAAAAGTAAGAAAAAAACTAGTTAAAGATGGAGTAAAGCTACCAAAAAAAAATCCTCCAGTTGGAGTACTAATTGAAACCCCTGCCGCTGCGTTAATTTCGGAGTCTTTAGCAGATTGGTGTGATTTTTTTGCGATAGGGACCAACGATTTAACCATGTATACTCTTGCCATTGATAGAGGTGATGAGAGTGTTGCAAAAATTTATGATCCTGCGCATCTTTCTGTTTTAAAACTTATTAAGTTAACCCAAGAGTCAGGAAAGAATAAAAATATTCCAGTTAGTATATGTGGTGAAATGGCTGGTGACATTTATTTTACTGCTTTATTAATTGGTATAGGAATTAATATTCTTTCTATGAGCACTTCAAGAATATTAAGAATAAAACAATTTATTAATTCCATATCTCTAAAAGACTGTAAATACCTAGCAAAAAATGTACTTAAAGAAAAAAATGGCGAAAAAATAAAAATCCTTCTGGAAAACTTTTTAAACACCACTTATAAACAAATAAATTAATATAAAGGAAATAAAATGAAAGATTACAAAATTAAAGATATTAGTCTGGCTGATTGGGGTAGAAAAGAAATATCTATTGCTGAAACGGAGATGCCTGGACTAATGAAATTGCGGGAAGAGTTTTCTGCAACAAAACCTTTAAATGGAGCAAAAATTGTGGGATGTCTTCATATGACTATCCAAACAGCGGTTTTAATTGAGACTCTTATTGAATTAGGAGCATCAGTGAGATGGAGTTCATGTAATATTTATTCAACTCAGGACCATGCTGCTGCTGCTGTAGCACAAAGGGATATACCGGTATTTGCATGGAAAGGTGAGACAGAAGAGGAGTTTTGGTGGTGTATTGAACAAACGATTGAAGGCCCAAATAATTGGAAACCAAACCTTATTCTTGATGATGGAGGTGATTTAACTAAAATACTTCATGAAAAATTTCCACAACATCTTGAAGAAATTAAAGGACTTTCTGAGGAAACAACAACCGGGGTTCTGAGGTTAGTAGAAATGGAAAAACAAAATTTGCTAAAAGTACCAGCTATAAATGTGAATGACTCTGTTACAAAGTCAAAATTTGATAATAAATATGGTTGTAGAGAGAGTTTAGTAGATGGAATTCGAAGAGCAACAGATGTGATGATGGCTGGAAAGGTAGCTGTAGTTGCAGGATATGGAGATGTAGGAAAAGGTTCAGCTGAAAGTTTAAGAAATGCTGGTTGTAGGGTTCTTGTAACCGAAGTCGATCCGATTTGTGCGCTCCAAGCCGCAATGGATGGATTTGAAGTAACAACAATGGAATCTGCTGCAAAAAAATCTGATATTTTTGTTACTGCCACAGGAAATGTTGACGTGATAACAATAGAACATATGAGGGATATGAAAGATAGAAGTATAGTTTGTAATATTGGACACTTTGATTCTGAAATTCAGGTTGAGGCATTAAGAAACTATAAGTGGACAAATATTAAACCACAAGTAGATGAAATTGAATTTGCTGACGGAAAAAAAATTATTATGTTGGCTGAAGGAAGACTAGTAAATTTAGGTTGTGCTACAGGTCATCCTAGTTTTGTAATGTCTGCTTCATTTAGTAATCAGGTATTAGCTCAAATGGAATTATGGAACAATAATAGTAAATACGATAATAAAGTTTATGTTTTACCAAAAACTCTGGATGAAAAAGTTGCAAAACTACACTTAGATAAAATTGGAGCTATGTTAACTCAACTATCTGAAAAGCAAGGAAAATACATAAATGTTCCAGTTAAGGGACCATTTAAATCTGATGAATACAGATATTAAATTTTTTTTATTCCTTTGGACGTTGAATACTCAAAATGTAAGCTTTTGTTTGGAAATATTTTGTTATAACAAGAATGTGCTGCAATTGCTGCTTCAGAAAAACCTGTAAGGATTAATTTTAATTTTCCAGGATAATTGCAAACGTCTCCAATCGCATAAATCCCTTTGTTGGAAGTCTGGCAAGTTGATTGATCAACAGTTAGTGTATTATTTTTTATTTGAAGTTCCCAATCTTTTATTGGTCCAAGATCAGATGATAATCCAAAAAAAGGCAGAAGAAAATCTATCTTAAGGCTTATAATCTTGTTATCTAAGTTTTTGACATTTAAATTTTTGATGTACCCATTAGCTCCTTCTATTGAGTCAAGTTGATATGGAATAATCATTTCGACTTTACCATCATCAGCCAATTTAAAAAGTTTTTCTACATTGTTTGGGGCGGCTCTAAGTTTTGTTCTTCTATGAATAAAAAAAATTTTTTTTGTTATATCAGAAAGTTCAATAGCCCAATCTACAGCAGAATCTCCTCCCCCCGCAATTGCTAGTGTTTTATTTTTATACACTGACTTGTTCAAAACTGAATAGTGCAAAGATTTTTTTTCATATTCATTGATGTTTTTCATCGGAGGTTTATTTGGGCCAAAAGCCCCGTTTCCTGCAGCAATTATAATACATTTTGCATTTATTTTTTTTTGATTTGACGTCTCAACATAGAAACCTTCTTTTTTTTTTATTAATTTATTTACTTTTTGACCAAGATCAATTGTAGGTTTAAACGGAGAGATTTGTGTATTAATTTTACTAATTAATTCACCGGCGGTTATATTTGGGTATGCGGGAATATCGTATATTGGTTTGTCAGGGTATAATGCAGAGCACTGACCTCCAATTTCGTCTAAAGAGTCAACTAAATGACTTCTAATACCCAATTGTCCTAATTCAAAAACAGAAAAAAGTCCAACTGGTCCAGCCCCAATTATTAAAACATCTGTATCCAAAATTTTCATTACTGTTAATCTTTTTATATGATTATACTTAATATCTAATTTATATGTGAAATTAAAAAAAAAATGAAAGAACAATTTAAAATTTATTTACCATCTTTGAATACCACCAAATCAGTAGCAGAAATTTTAGCAAAAGAAGCTAGAAAAAAACTTTTTATCTCACTTGGTGGAAAATTAGGAACTGGAAAAACTACATTTGCTAGATTTTTTATAAATGCATTGTCAAAGAAAGATATTAAAGTTTTAAGTCCTACTTTTCCATTATTAAAATTTTATGAGTTAAATGATATTAACGTTTGGCATTATGATTTATATAGAATAAATAAATCGTCAGAAATTTTTAATCTTGATTTCGATTTAGCATTGAATGATCTTGTTTTAATGGAATGGCCTGAAAAAATAAAAGAATTTTTACCCAATCAAAGAATAGAAATAGATTTTTACGAAAATAATATTAATAAACTTTTTTTAGAATTAAAAATTATTGGTAATTTAAAGATAAATTTAGATTTAAGTAAGTATGAACAAAATCACTGATTATTTAACTCAACAAATCAAATTGTTAAACTTACCATATGACAAATTTGAATTCTTAGCAGGCGATGCCTCAACTAGAAAGTATTATAAACTTTCATTAGAAAATAGTACAAAAATATTGATGTTTGAAAAAGATGGAAAAAAAAATATTGAAAATTTTTTAAAAAAAACTGAACTATTCAATTCGCTAGGAATGAAAGTACCTAAAATATTTGGAGTTTTTTTAGAACAAGAAATTTTAATCTTAGAGGATTTTGGTGATAGAAAGTACAGTCAAATACTAAACAAAAAAAATGAACTAAAGCTTTATAAAAGCGCAATTGATAGTCTTTTATATATGCATAGAAATAATTTCTCTCAAGATTTAAAACCTTATTCATCCAAAATATATTTTGAAGAGTCAAAATTATTTTTTGATTGGTATTTAAAATTATACCCAAAACAAAAGGTTAATTTAGATCTATCTTCTTTTATAGAATGTTTTCTTGAAAATCTATTAATTTTAGAAAAATTACCAATAGTAAATATTCATAGAGATTTTCATGTCGATAATTTATTTTTTTTTGATTATGAAACAAAAGAAAGAAAATGTGCTTGGATTGATTATCAAGATGCATTAGTAGGTCCTTGCGTTTATGATGTTATGTCAATCTTAGAGGATGCTAGAAGAGATTTAACAATTGAGAACAAAAAAAAATTAATACTTCATTATATAGAAGAACTAGGTTTAGTAGAATTTGATATTTTCATGCAATGTTTTAAAATTTTAGCTATTCAAAGACATTTGAAGGTTCTCGGAATATTTTCTCGTTTAGCGTTAAAAGAAAAGAAGATTGAATATCTTAGACATATTCCAAGAGTTAGAAATATGTTAATATCAAATTTAAGTGATAAAAGATTTAAAAATATTAATTCAATTTTAAAGCCATTAATTTGTATTTAAATAAATATGAAAAAAATTCCAAATGAAGCAATTATACTTTCTGCAGGATATGGCAAAAGAATGTTGCCTTTGACAAGTACGATACCTAAACCACTTGCAAAAATTAATGGAGAACCTATTTTACACAAATTGATAAAAAAATTAAGATTACATAATGTTAATCAAATTGTTGTGAACACCCATTATCTTGGTTATCTGATTGAAAAGTCTATATTGGAAACATTTGATGAAAAAATTGAAATTATTTTTGAAAAAGAAATATTAGAAACTGGGGGGGGGGTTTTAAATGCGATTAATAAAGGTTTCATTGGAAATCAAAATACACCATTTTTTGTTGTTAATGGAGATATATTTTGGGTTCAAAGAGAAAAAATTTCTATTTTTGAAAAAATGTATCAACATTGGGATATGGAATGCATGGATATTTTAATCGTATTAAATAAGAAAAAAAAATTATGTGGTTATGATGGCGATGGTGATTTTAATTTGTTAAAAAGTAAAAGTTTTTTTGGGTTAATTAATAGAGATGGCTTAAAAAAAAATTATGTGTTTACAGGGATACAGTTAGTTAATCCCAAAATATTTAATAACATCAATAAGAAAGTTTTTTCTTTTAATGAGTTATTTGATTTATTAATTAAAAAAAATAGGTTATTTGGTTTAGTTGATAAAAATGACTGGTTTCACCTGGGAACAGTAGAACATTTAAGAAACGTTGAGAAAATTTTAGAGAAATAATATGTACTATATTATATACGATTTTGAAACAACAGGAAGATCACCAAGATTCGATCAAATTTTGCAAGCTGGTTTGATTTGCTATGATGAAAACCTTAAAGAAGTAAAAAGATTAAATATAAGATCACGATTAAATTCAGATATTATACCGTCAATTGGAGCTTTAAGAGTTAATAAATTGTTAGTATCTGATTTATTAGAAGAACGTTTTACATCTTATCAAATGTTAATTGCATTATCTAAATTCCTGGAGGAATTTACCCCAGCTACCTTTTTGGGTTATAATTCCATCCACTTTGATGAGGAATTTTTAAGGCAAGGATTTTGGGAACTTTTCAAAAATCCTTACATCACTAGCACGCGGAACAACTTACGAGGAGATGTGTTTAATTTATGTACGGTAGCTCACGCATTTAATTCGAAAAGTTTGAATGTTGAAAAAAATGAAGAAGGAAAATTTAATTTTAAACTTGAAAGCCTCTCAAAAATTAATAATTTTCACGCAGAAAACTCTCATGAGGCTATATCTGACGTAATTGCAACAAAGGAAATTCTCTCTATAATTAAAAATAATTGTAATAATATTTACAAAAATTTTATAGAAAACACTAATATAGCCAAACTTTCGGTCAAAATAAAAGAGTCTAGTTATTTTACCTTTTATGGATACTATTTCAGAGGTCATTATGTGTACATTCTTAAAAATTTAATTGAACATCCCGTCTATAATAATAATTTATTAGCATTTGATTTAAAATTTGAACCTAAAGAGGTTTTGGATTTAGATTATGAGACTTTAAAAGCGGTTTTTTTTGAAAAAAAATTAAACGGGAAAAATTTTAATTGTTTTAGAAAATTAAAATTAAATAAACAACCATCGATTTTAAGTCATAAATATGGGAAAAATTTTGAGCCATATAAAAGTTTATCTGACGAAGAATTGTACAGAAGGTCACAAATACTCAATAATGAGGATTTCAAAAATAAATTAAAAAAAATCTTATTCTCTGAGGCTGAAAATTATGAAAATAATTTTGAATATGAGGAAGAGTCAATTTACTCGCAAGCAATTAATTACAAAGATAAGTTGTTAATGGATAATTTTAATATGATTTCTTGGGAAAACAAATGGAATGTTGGTTCAAAGTTTCAAGACTCAAGGTTACAATTTTTTGCAGCGAAACATATTTATAGAAATGCTCCAGAGTTTTTACCTATAAAAGTTTTTAAAAGGGTCCATGAAAAACTTTCAGAGAGATTTAACTCTTTAAAAAAACAGAAATTTACTACGTTGCCTTCAGCAATGGAGGAGGCTGATACAATGTCCCTTGAACTTGAAGAAAAAAAATTAGATGATTTTATGACAAAACAATTAGAGCAGTATAATATTTATATTAATTTTTTGAATGATTATTATAATGATTCTAATGCTAAAGCGATAAGATTTGATAAAGAGTTATCACAGAAACTTTTTTATTAAATAGAAAGGATAAAATGAGTAATATAATAGATTTGAATAAAGAAAATTTTGATAAAATTATAAAGGACACTAAGTATCCAGTTATTGTTGATTTTTGGGCTGAGTGGTGTGGACCGTGTAAAATGATAGCTCCTATTTTAGAAGAAATTTCTAACGAAGCTAACGGTAACTTAATAGTAACGAAAGTTAATCTTGATAACAATCAGGAACTAGCAACAAAATTTTCCATTAGGAGTATACCTACATTGTTATTGTTTAAAGATGGTTTGTTAAAGGACACTAAGGTAGGACTATCTTCAAAAACGGATTTATTAGAATGGGTAGAAAAAAATAACTAACTAACTTTTGAGTTATCTTTTCTTAAAACCTCACCAGCTAAATACAATGAACCGCATATAACTATTTTACCACTTTGAAATTTATTTTTTATATACACTAATGACTCTTCGATTGATTCTGATGAACGTATTATTTGTTTAAAAGAACTAAAATCTTTCTTAATTTGACTCGGTGGAATGAATGAAAAATTTTGTAAAGGCACTATCTGAAGAAATTCTATTTTTTTTATCAATTTTTTAAGAAAAGTTTTCGGGTCTTTACCATTGATCATTCCAAATATTAAAAAAACTTTACTCTCTTTCCAGTTTTTTAAATTTTCGTAAATCATTTCCGAAGCGTCCTCATTGTGTCCGCCATCTAACCAAATTTCGAAATTTTTATTAACTATTTTTATCAATTTACCTGAATCTAATTTCTGCATTCTAGCTGGCCAAAAAGTTTTACTTACACCCATAGAAATTAAATTGGGATGTAATTTAAATTTAGTTTGGGTTTTCGATGCGGTAATAGCTGCTCCAGCATTGTAAAATTGATGATTTCCATACAGTCTAGGTGAGAGAAAAGTTTCTATTTTGTCATTTAATCTATAACAAAAATTAGTTTTTGAAGTTTTAAAAATTTCCCAGTTTTTTTTATAAGTCACTAATTCTATATTCATTTTTTTTGCTTTTTCTTCAATAATTTTTAATACACTTTTTTTTTGAGGTGAAATAATTGCTGGAGTCTTATTTTTAAATATTCCAATTTTTTCCGATGCAATTAGTTCAATTTTGTTTCCAAGAAAACCCATATGATCCATAGAGATAGGAGTGATTACATTACACAATGTTTTTGGTATTATGTTTGTTGCATCAAACCTTCCTCCTAAACCAGTTTCAAGCATTAGGATATCTGATTTTACTCTGCTAAAAGCCAAAAAGGCAGCAGCAGTTGTGATTTCAAAGAATGTAATAGGATTTTTTTTATTATAGAATTCACACTCTTGAAGAAGTTCGTTTAGTAACGTGTCGGAAATAATTTTTGAGTTTAACCTTATTCTTTCGTTAAAATTTATTAAATGAGGGGAAGTATAAACATGTACTTTATAATTATTTTCTTCAAAAATAGCCCTTAAAAAAGCGATGGTTGAACCTTTTCCATTAGTCCCTGCTACATGAATTGTAGGAGGAAGTTTATTTTGAGGGTTTCCAAGTTTTTTTAATAATTCTTTTAACCTTTCTAATGATAAATCTATTTGTTTCGGATGAAGAGCTTCAAGTCTCTTTAATATTTTATCAGATTCATTCACAATGATTAGTTTATCATTAATAAATTAATTATTTTTGATAGTGTTTTTTTTAGATTTTTTCGATGAACTACAATATCTAACATCCCATTTTTAAAAAGATATTCTGATTTTTGAAAATTCTGAGGTAATTTTTCTTTAATTGTTTCTTCAATGACTCTACTTCCTGCAAATCCAATGGTAGCGTTTTTTTCAGCAATTATTATATCTCCAAGCATCGCGAAAGAGGCTGATACTCCTCCGGTAGTTGGATCAGTTAATACAGAAATAAAAGGCAGTCTCTCTTTTTCTAGCCTATTTAATGCAATGATAGTTCTTGGCATTTGCATAAGAGACAAAATACCTTCTTGCATTCTAGCTCCACCAGATGACGAAAAAATAATCAAAGGTAAATTCTTCTTTATTGCATGATTAGCTGATTTTAATATGGCTTCTCCAGTTGCCATTCCCATCGAGCCTCCCATAAAGTTAAAATCAAAGACAGCGACAATTACTTCATTTTTGTCTAGAAATCCGGATGCAACTGATACGGTGTCATGTTTATTTGTTTTTTTTCGAGAGGATTTCAATCTTTCTGTATATTTTTTTTTATCTTTAAAATTTAGTGGATCAGAAGCTATTTTATTTGTTTCAATTATTTTATAATTTTCATTAAAAATAGTTTTTAATCGATTTTCTGAAGAAATCCTAAAATGATTATCACAATGAGGACAAACAAAAAGATTTTTCTCGAGTTGTTTTTTTAGAATCATTTGGGAACAATTGTGGCAGGTTACCCAAAGATTTTCTGGGATGTCCTTTTTACCTACAATTGCCTGAAGCTTAGGTCTAACAAAATTTTTAATCCAATTCATTTCAACTATTATAACAACCTTTATTAAGGTTTTTTAAAAAATTCTCAATTTTTAAATACATCTCTTCTTTTTTATTTTTATTATCAATACATTCTTCAATAATTTTGACCAAGGATGAACCAACGACTGAACCATCGGCAAATTTAGAAATCTCTGATACTTGAGATTTTTTTGAAATTCCAAAACCAATAACTACTGGGAGTTTTGTTTTTTTCTTAATTAGGTTTACAGCTAACTTAACAATTTTTAAAGATGGTCTTTTTGTTCCTGTTATACCCAAAACAGAGACATAATAAAGAAAACCAGTAGCATTAGTTAGAATTGTTTTTAACCTTTGACTATCAGTGGTGGGTGTAATTAATCTGATTAAATCAATTTTTTTTTTATTAATATATTGCATTACTAGATTGTCTTCTTCCGGAGGTAAGTCAACAATAATTAATCCGTCTATTCCAAATTTTGAGCATTTTAAAAAAAAGTTTTTTAGTCCAAACTGAA
>MDTB01231692.1_pt1 | contig 21101 bp, 21 predicted proteins | sample 811161 | NCBI WGS metagenome assembly MDTB01 (sample SAMN05326650, study PRJNA326480) | marine metagenome | isolation source: seawater | place: Mediterranean Sea | collected 2009
ATGTTAGGTAAAGCTAAAAGAGTTGTTGTAGACAAAGAAAACTCAACAATCGTTGGTGGAGCTGGTAAGAAAAAAGATATTGAGGCAAGATGTGATCAAATTAGAAAACAAATTGATGAAACAACCTCTGATTATGATAAAGAAAAGCTTCAAGAAAGACTAGCAAAGCTTGCTGGCGGTGTAGCTGTTATTAAAGTAGGTGGAGCATCTGAGGTTGAAGTTAAAGAAAAGAAAGACCGAGTTGAAGATGCTATGCATGCAACTAGAGCTGCTGTAGAAGAAGGAATACTACCTGGTGGTGGCACAGCCCTTCTGTACGCTACAAGCATACTAAAAAACTTAAAAGTCGATAATGATGATCAAAGATACGGAGTAGATATTGTAAGAAAAGCTCTTTCAGCCCCTTTAAAACAAATAGCTCAGAACTCAGGATTTGACGGAGCTGTTATTGCTGGAAAAATTCTCGAGAGTAAAGACAACTCTCATGGTTTTGATGCACAATCTGGAAAATTTTGTGACTTAGTCAAAGCAGGTATTGTTGATCCTACCAAAGTTGTAAGAACTGCTTTGATCGACGCTGTGTCTGTTGCCGCTTTATTAACTACTACAGAGGCAATGATTACAGATAAACCTGAAGATAAATCATCTGCACCTGCAATGCCTGATATGGGTGGCATGGGTGGAATGGGCGGTGGAATGCCCGGTATGATGTAATCTTAAATAATATGAATTTAAAAAAAAGCCGCTTTATGCGGCTTTTTTTTTAAGCTAATATAATCTCATTTAATGAACTTGATTGATAATTTTTACACACAAATCATTAGGGTCTTTAATGACGGAGTCTTTGGTTTAAATTTAGGTAACTTGGCAATTATTTTTGTAAGTGTAATAGTATCTTTAATGATAAGAGGTGTTGTTGCTAGAGTATTAGTAAACAAAGTAAAAAAAATAGTAACTAGAACCAGTAATAAAATTGATGATAAATTATTTGAAGCACTGGTCCCACCTTTTAGACTTTTGCCAATTGTAGTTGTTTTTCTTGCTATAACCTTATATTTCGATATCGAGTCAACACTTGGTCTTTACATGCAAAAAATAAATAACACATTATCAACAATTTTTGTTTTTTGGTTAATCCATCAAGCACTAATTCCATTTTCTAATTTATTTAACAAATTGGAAAGTATTTTATCCAAAGGATTGGTTCTGTGGATAATTAAATCACTAAAATACCTAATCATTTTTTTAGGGATCGTTGCAGTTCTTGAGGTATGGGGCATAAAAATTGGACCTGTGATTGCAGGCTTAGGTTTATTTGGAGTAGCTGTAGCTTTGGGTGCCCAAGATCTTTTTAAAAATTTAATTTCAGGAATTATGATCTTACTTGAAAAAAGATTCCAACTTGGTGATGTTATAAGTGTTCCTGGACATACTGAAGGGACAGTTGAACACATTGGTTTTAGATCGACATTAATAAGAAAATTTGACTCAACACCAATAACTATTCCAAATTATATTTTTGCAGAGGCACCAATTTTAAATTACACAAATAGAAAATTCAGAAGAATAAACTGGACAATTGGTCTTGAATATAATTCGACATTAAATCAATTAAAAAAACTTACAGAATTAATCTCATCTTTTTTATCTGAAAATGATAATTTTATGGTTAATGAAAATTATAAGTCATTTGTAAGAATCGAAAAGTTCAATGATAGTTCTATAGATATATTAGTCCTTTGCTTTACATCTACTAAAGATTGGGATAAATATTTAGAAATTAAAGAAGAGCTAGCTATTAAAATTAAAGATAGTGTTGAAAAGATCGGTTTAAATTTTGCTTTCCCAAGTCAATCAATTTATATTGAAAAAAATTAAATATTTATTTTCTTAATAATATATTTTTAAAATAGTAATATAAAAAGAACATTAAAGTAAATAATATTATAGAACCTTCGGCACTAAAAAATTTATAAAAAAAATATCCAATTAGACTAAAAGTTATGTTTAACGTAGTTAAAATCAAAACTACCAATTTTTTGTTATAATACCTATTAAAGACGTGATGAATATGGTTCTCATCTGGGAGATGAGGAGATTTTGCGTTCTTCAATCTGTAGATAATTAAGTGAAGAAAATCAAAATAAATTAAAGGTACTAACCATATTATAAGTCCTGGTTCTATTGTTCTAAATGTTGTACCAGCGCTATCAATCATTAATCCAGCATAAATAAAGCCTAAAAGATTACTTCCACTATCACCCAAGAAATTTTTAAAACCAAAAATTATACCAAAGTTAAAAAAGAGAAATGTAAGTGAAAATAAAAAGATAGTAATTAGAAAATATGAATTAGAATAATTATTTGAAAATAAAAGAAAGAAAAAAATACTTGTTGCTACAATACTTGATAAATTTCCATCAATACCATCAAAAAAATTAAAAGCATTTATAGTAATAATTATACAAAAGATACTAAATAAAATTGAAAAAGATCCAAAGCTTATTATCTTATCTATGCTTTGAAAGTAACCAATATCAGTAACTTTTATTCCATAATAAAATAAAATTACACATGAAACACATTGAAGTAAAATTCTATTAAAAATTGTAATTTTACCCAAATCATCAAGTAAGCCAGCAAAAAATATAATCGTAGAAATAATAATTAAAAAATTAAGTCTAGTACTGTAGTCAAATAAAAATACTGAAATATAAAGTGTTAATAATAGAGTGGCACCGCCCGAAAAAGGTACGGGGATAGAGTGTTTTTTTCTTATATTTGGTAAATCAAATAAATTTAGTTTTCTGTAAATATTAATAAAAAAAAAATGTATTAAAAATATTATAAACAAAAAAATAAATATCTTTTTGAGATCTATATCTAGCAAAAAATTTTCGAAATATTTCATTTTGTAAAAAATTTATTTAACAACAATTTTAAGATTTTTATCATTATATGTATAAAATAAATATAACGATATAGGTAAATAATAAATTACATTTATCCAATTATTAAAAAAACTTCCTGTTGGTGCAAAGATAAATAAATTAATAAATATAGCCAATAATGCAAAGACTTTATAATTCTCAATGTTTGTCTTATGAAAAACTGAGTTAAAACAAAATTTACTTAATTTGAATAAGGTGAATAAGAATACACAAAATGGTAAAATAAATCCAATTAAACCAGTTTCGGCAAGTAACTGAATATAAGTATTATGAGGATGAGTTGAGCAGCTTCTTACAGTATAGTAATTAAGTTTCGAACACTGTTCCCTAAAAGATTTTGGGCCATGACCCAATATCGGCCTATCTTTAAACATTTTAATAGCAGAAATGTAATGCTGTGTATGCACATCAGAAAATATTGTTATTTGATTATCAGAAAAGTTTAAAGCATTTTTTGAAAGTAAAATATATCTCTCATAATATTGTTTTTCATAAATAAAAGAGACACAAATTGAAATAAATATTATTCCAATAATTAAAAATTTAGTCTTAAAATTCTTTTCGATAAAAAATATATAGAAAAGAAAAGTTATTATTGAATAAATAAAAGCTGCTCTTTCGCCAGTAAAAATACATATAACAACAGTTATAAATATAAATATATATTTGACCAATTCAAAAATTTTTTGTTTTGGATTTAAAAAATAATGTAGTGATAAATAAATAGGAAGTATTCTAGACATATAACTACCTAAAATCCCATCTTTATTTTCTCCAAAAAAACTATTCACCTGTCCTTGATATTTGCTATATCCAGTTAAATTAGTTCCATTTATTAATTGATATATTGAGTCAGATATTAAAATAATAAAACTAAAAATTATTGAAAAATATATTAATTTTGGTGCTTCTTTATATTCTCTAAAATAAAAAATTATTGATAATGTAAAAAATAAATATCTAAAATAAAATAAACTACTTTCAAATGATAAAGATGGATTTTCTGAGATTATTGTTGAAATAATTAGAATTAAATAAAAACAAGAGAATAATAAAATAATGCTAAGAAAATTTGTATTAATTATTTCTTTAAAAAATTTTTTTTTGTATAAGATCATCAAACCAAAAATAACAAGGAAAGAGTCTGGCAAGAATGGTCCAGTAATAAGAGAGGGGACAATTAAAAAGGATAATATTAATATTATTGATTTTTCTATGCTTATGCTCATTTTAAGATATGAAAAAAATTATCGATAGCTAATTTGTCATATGGCACAACTTTATTAAGATTATTAAAACTTTTAATATTAAAAAAACTATAATCATCGCCTTCTCCAAGTAAAAATTCTTTTTTAAAAGTTTGGATAGATATTATTTTATATACATAGAACCTTCTTCTTATAATTAATTTTTTTATTGGTATTGTAAAATCAACATTCATAAGATACTTAAAACTAGACTGTATTAGATTGATATTTGTCTCTTCTTTAAATTCCCTAATGATAGCCTTTTCATAACTCTCATTCTGATTTAAAGCACCTCCGAAACATCCCCAAAAACCAGGGTAGTATATCTTTGGGTTATTTGATCTTTTTTGCAATAGTACTTTTTTTTTGTAATATGGAATTATTGCAGAGGCATTATTGGGGTTTTTTCCAATAAGACTAGACATCTATGATACTTTTTAATGATGTTAATGATTTAATTCTATAATCAGCATTCATTCCTAAAGTATAATCAATACTACTTCGCATCAAATGAATAGATTTAATCTTAAAATAATTTGCTAATTTAATATCTCTCCAAGTATCCCCTATTAAGTATGACTCTTTTAAAGCAATATTATATCTAGATAATATTTTTTTTATTAAACCCGGTTTAGGTTTATAACAATAACATCCTTTATCCAATTCTAAACACTCGCAAGTATAAATACCATTTACTTTAATAATCTTTTTAATTTGCAAATTGATGAAATTATTAAATTTTTTTGTTTGTAGGCCTTTTTTAATATCTGGCTGATTTGTAATTATAAAAATTAGATATTTATTTTTAAATTTATTTATAACTTCAAGATCTTTATAAATTTTTAATTCTTTTACTTTATATGGCGGCCTAGTTTTGTTTAAGTTATTTTTAGGTATAGCTTTATTTAAAACTCCATCTCTATCTAAAAATATTGCTGGCTTTTTCAATTTATAAAATTACTAATTGACTCATATACAGATATGTCAAGATTTTTTAATTCACGTAAGTAAAGATTTTTAAAATTTTTTTTCGTCAAATACTTATTTTTTGAAAAAATATTATCAATAGATTTATCATGATAATTTAAGATATTTTCTTTTTTGTAAAATAAATTTCTTTTTTTAGAATTTAAACTAGCAATAACAAATAAAGGATCTTTTCTATAATAAATCCTATCAAAAAGATCGTCTCTATTAATATAGTCTAAAACCGTATTAACAAAATTTTCAATTCTAGAGATAGATTTTTTAACTTCATTTTTGTCATTGTTTTCAATTTTTAGTGTGAACGTATTAGAAACGTTTTTATAATGAATTGGATATGCGTTTTGAAGAATCCAAGTTGCAACATTTAAATGTGTCATTTTTACTTTTGGAAGTAATATGGCATTTCTTTCAAATAAGCTACAAAACATCATTTCATCTGAATTTTTTGGGTAATAAATTTTTAAATTTTTATCTATTGCAAAATCAAAAAAATCTTCATCAAAAGAAATATTTGAAGACTTAAAAAGTTCTCTATGTTTAACTGATATTTTAATAAGAGTTGGATGCAGATGAAAATTTTTAAATATAGCATGATCCTTTTTAATTATTGATAGATTTGATGCATGATTAAATCTCTTTGTATCTAATTCACAAGCTTTTACTATTGGATGCAGATATTTAAGTATAATTTTTTCAATGTTTTTTAAAAAATAATTAAAACTATTTGTATTGATTTGTTTCAATATTTCTTCTTCAATTACTTGTGGACAATAAGTATAAAAAATATCGTAGTCTTTTAAATTACTTAGAATATTTTTTATCGAACCAATTTTAAAAAGAAAATCTGGGTACAAAAAAAAATATAATCAGAAGATATATTATCTATAATCGAGATTGTTTGAAGACTTCCTAAAAGTTTATATTTATTTTTTCTATTAAAATATTTACTTAATTTGTCAAATTCTTTAATTTTTAAATTACAATATTTATTTAAATATTTATATTTAATAAAACTGTTTTGAATGTCTTGGAAACTTTCCTGAGTTGTATAAAATTTGAAAATAATATTAAATTTATTAAATAACTTTGTACTTTCACTAATTTCTATATCAATATTTTTTAATAATAAGTTACATAACCTTTCGATATATTCTTCACCCCACACAAAAAATACAAAAACAATTTTTTTTTTAGGATTTTTCATTTGTAATATTTTTTAAATATAAATATAAATACTGTCTTCTTCGAATACGAGTCATTGACCTAACTACTATTTGATCTAAATTATAAATTTTTAAAATAAACTTAGGCATCTTTAGGCCTAGAAAAAGAAATTTATTGGCAATTTTATCATAAATAATTCTTGCTACTATAAACTTATAAATTTTTAATAATTGAAATGTTAAGTTAGGTATAATAAGTGAAATTTTGACTAGCATTAAAGATGAACCTCTTAAAAAAGTATCCATTGATAAATCAATATACTTGTTTGTATTATATATTCTCTTTGCATAAAACCCCAAATGGCTCACGAATTTAAATGAAAAAGTCATAAAATTATTTCTAATATAGTGTGGGTAATTATCATAAATAGTTGTTCCTACAAAATAAGTACTATCTCGCTTAGGAGAAAAAATATCCTTTTTTAACTTTCTAAAAAATGGTTTATCAGAGTAAAAGATATAATCATTATTTATTTTTTCAAATTTATCTTTGTTTCCTAGTAATAGCTGCCTTATTTCTTTAGAAGAATTTGAATGAAAATCATAAATTTCCCTTAATCTTAATGATTTAATAAAGATTATATCTTCACAGGAAAAATTTTTTTTTAATGTAATCATTGAACAATCATGCTTTTTAAACATTTTCACAATATTTTTTGTAGACTCTAATTTTATATTATCTAAAAATATTAATGATGATGCGAAATTTAAGTATGCAATATCAGAAGAAAAGTTAAATTTTTTTTTATTATCTTCTTTTTTATTGAAGAATTCAAAGTAATAAACATTTTTAAAAAAAAACTTATATTCTTTAGCTGCATTAAAATCTAATCTGAGCTTTCTAATGAAAAAAGCAAAATTTTTTTTTTCATATTTTTGGTAACTTATAATTATTAATTTATTATTTGATTTTTTATAATTTAGTTTTTTAAAAAAATCTAAATAAGGTGAGAGTTTTTCTCTTAATACCTCGCCCTCTTTGAGGCTTAATATATAAATACTTGATTCAAGCAAAACAAAAAATCAGCTATGCTTTAAATTTAAATGAAGTATTTTCTTGAAGTAAAAGATCATTATGTTCTCTTACCCACTTTATACAATCATCTAAACCTTCATCAAATGTGATATTAGGTTTCCAATTCAGATTTTTCTTAATCTTATTGCTATTAACCCAATAAATTTTATCTTCAGTTTTCCTACCAGGCACTATTTTTACAAAATCATTAAATTGTAAATCTAATTTTTGAGATATCTTTTGCACTATGTCTTTCATAGTAATTGGTTTGTCAACTCCAGCATTATAAATTTCGCCATATTTTTTTGATTTAAGTATTTTCAAAATTGCAACAGCTAAGTCATCAGCATGCATGAATGACTTCATAGCTTTACCACCGCCTTCGAGTGGAAATTTTATACCATTTAGCCCATTTAAGATTGCTTTAGGAATGATTCTATACATCAGTTGGGTAGGTCCATAACAATTACAGGGCCTAATTATGTTAACTGGGAATTGTAAATGATTATATAATGTTAATAAATGTTGATCGCATGATAGTTTTGAGACAGCATATGGACTAGTTGGATTTGGAACATCTGTTTCTAAAGCGGGCTTTTTTGTGGCGCCATAAATTTCTGAGGAGCCAATTTGTAAAAATTGTTCCAAATAATTTTTATTATACAAATATTCGCATATCTTAGTTACTGCGGTTACATTGGTGTCATAATATCTATATGATTTTTCCCATGATGTTGCATAGGCTAATGCAGCAAAATTAACAATATAATTAGGTTTAAAGTTTTCAATAATTTCTAACAACATATCATTTTCAAAAGTCATGTGTAGTTGGATATATTTATAATTGTTAAAATTTTTACTAGTAATACCTAGAGTAAAATTATCGTTTTTTTCCGGGCTTCTGCCTAAAGACATGACCTCATTATTATCATTATGAACTAACCTTCTAATAAGGTGAAGAGCAAAGACACCAGCACCACCTATGATTAGGTATTTTTTTTTATTTTTTTTCAATTGAAATAATCCTCCGTATCATCTTTTCTCAAAATGGACCTTTAAAATCATTGATTGGAACGTCTACAGATGTTCTTTTAATTATACTATCAATTTGATTAAATATTTTTGAGCCTTTATCTTTTTTTATACTTAGTAGTTTGAATACATTCTCAGCAATTGATATATAATTTGGATAAACACTTTTAATAAATCCGCGTGAGCTTGGGACAGGATGATCAGGTAGGCCCATTCTGACAGGTGGAAGTTTTAAGTTTAACCCTTTTTCAAAAATCCTAGATAGAATTTCAGAATTAATTCCTTGCTTTAATTGGCCAGAGTCAACAATCAAAAGTCTCCCTGTTTTTTTTAATGATGAGTAAATAGCATCTATTTCTAAAGGATTTAGTTTTCTTAGATGAAGATGGTCAATTGAGATTCCAAATTTCTTAAATATTTTTAATAAAGTAAAAATTTCAGATGAATGATATCCATTAGAAACGATACTTAAGTCTTTACCGTTACTTAACTTTTTTACAGCATTTATCTTTTGGGACAGATTTATTTTCCATGGATCAAATTTTTCTAAATTATAATGACACCACCTATGCTCAATGAAAATTACAGGATTATTATCATTGACAGCTTCAGCTAATAGTTGACAGCCCTCTGATGGAAATACAGGCATAAAAACTTTTAAACCAGGTATAGAAGAGAAAACAGACTCAAGACTTTGAGCATGAACAGGTCCTTGACCCCAACCTCTTCCAACAACCATTCGAAATACAGTTCTAGACATATGTTGCCCATTGCTTCCATAGTAAATTTTAGCTGCATTATTAAATATTTGCTCCAATGCAAGCAATGAGAATTCTACTCTTTGCAAATTGACAACTACTTTGTCCCCTAAAATTGAGGAACCAATCGCTGCACCAGTAAAACAATTTTCACTTAGGGGCATTTCTACAACTCTTTCTTTGCCAAATAATTTAGTTAAACCCTTTGTTGTTTGAAACATTGCGGAATTGTCATCAATACCCTCGCCATATAATATAATTCTTTTATCTTTCTTCATTAGTCTCTCTAAGGTTACCCTTAAACTTTCAGATAAAGAGTAAGTGGTTTTATTTTGCATATGAATATTTTGATGCATCTCTTGATTTAGGCAGAGGAGATCTTATAGCTAAGTTAAAAGCGCTTGTAACCTTTCTCTGTATCTGAGAACTTAATTTAATAAGATATTCTTGTTTTATAATATTATTTTTCAACATAAATTTTTCAATATGAGAAACAGGACATTTTTTCAACCAATGATTTAACTCTTTACCATCTCTGTATTTTAAATAGTCATCTGAGTTAGGACCACAATGTTCAACAAATCTATAAGTGTCAAGTTGCAATAGATAAGGCTTAAACTTTCTTACCTCTTTAATAACTTTTTTAGCATTAGTGAAAGTATCAATAAAATTATTTCCATCACATCTTGCCGATGCAATTAAATTAGAATTAGCAAATCTAGTAAAATTATCTGAAGCCTGCCTATCTTTAATATGTGTTTGAATAGAATAAAAATTATTTTCGACTACAAAGAGAATTGGAAGTTTAAATACAGATGCAAAGTTTAAGGACTCATGAAAACTTCCTTCTTCAACAGCTCCATCCCCTAAAAAACTCACCACAATTGAGTTTTTTTTTAATCTTTTAATATTCATTGCAACACCTATAGCAAGAGGAATTGCACTGCCAACTATTGGAAAACTACCTAAAAAATTCACAGAGTCATCTTGAAGATGCATTGAGCCACCTCTCCCCCCAACGCAACCATTAGCTTTACCATGAATTTCACATATCATAGAATTCAGGTCACCACCTTTTGCAAGATAATGAGCGTGGCATCTATGGTTACTAAATATATAATCGCCAGTTTTTAGGTTTTCACAAACACCAACTGCTGCAGCTTCTTGACCAATAGATAGGTGCACAGGACATCGCATAAGTTGATCTTTATAATATCTAAACGCAATTTCATCCTCAACAGCTCTAATCATTTTCATACTTGAATGACCTTTAATTATATTTTTATGATTAATCATAGCTTTGTTGTAATTCTAAAAGTAACAGATATTAACCAACTAGGAAGTAAAAATCTAATTTTTTTCCAAGTGTGGTACTTTAAAGATCTAACTAACCAATTGAGATTCAAAATTTTATTTTTATATTTAAAAGTTTCAAATATAGCTTTTGGTGAAATCTCATAAAGTAGATTTGCTTTAATCAAATTAGCAAATAATTTCTTTTTTAATTTATAAATTAATTCAATTTCTCTATAAATATATATATTCTTTTTTGTTTGGCCAAATTGACCTTTTCTAAATACATATTTTGATAAATAACCAGGTGTATAACAAAAACCATTATTAAATGACATATAGTATAAGTTTAACATATCACATCTATCCCCATACAAGTCATTAAAAATATTATCTTTTAAGAAAAAATTTGTACGAAAAAAAATACTATTATGATAAATTTTAAATTGGTATTTTTTAAAAATATTTAAAACTTCTTTAGAAGTATAACTCTCTTTATTTAAGAAATTATACCTAATTTTAATTTCTTTGTGTGTCTGTTCATTTAAACAAACTAGATCTGAAAAAACATAAGGTTTTTTTTTATATTTTTTTAAAACTTTTAAACTCTTCAGAGCTAATCCTGGATCCATAAAATCATCAGTAGAAGAAATTCTAAAATATTCACTTTGTAAAAATTTAAAACCCTTATTAATCGATTTTACTGGTCCTAAATTAGTATTATTTCTAACAAATATGATATTAATTTTTTGATCAATTATTTCTCTAATTTTTTTTTTGAGATTTTTATCTTTATTACAATCATCAATAAAAATTAAATTTTTTGGTAAAAGGTGCTGATTATTAACCTGTTTTTGAAATCTAACTAAATATTTTTGATCGTTATAAAAAGGAATAATTAAATCATATTCCATACACTAGTTATTTTTATAAAAATTACTAATTTTTTCACACACAAAATGTATATCACTTTCACTTAAATATTGATGATGGGGCAACGCTAGAACTTTTTTACAAATTTTTTCAACATTTGGTAGTTTTATTTTACTTCCATAGTAATTTTTATAAGCTTTATGTTTATGTAATGGAGTCCCATAATAAACCATAGATTGAATTCCTTGTCCTTGCAGATATTTTTGGAGCTTATCTCTTTTGTCACTTTGAGTTATAAACATAACATATGGATTTAATTCGCCTGGTTTATCTGAGGGAATAATTATTCTTTCACTTTTAGAAAAATAATTTCTATATATGTCTATATTTTTATTTCTGACTTTTATATTTTCTCTTAATGATTTTAATCTGTAAGACAAAACCACAGCATTAATGCTGTCCAGTCTCGAATTTAATCCAAATATTGTAACATTATCTCGAGATTTTAGTCCATGGTTTCTGTATAAGCTTATTTTATTCATAAGTTTTTTATTATTTGTTGTTAAAAATCCAGAATCGCCGATACCATTTAAATTTTTTAGTGGATGCGCAGAAAAACAAGCAATACTTGAATATTTACCAGCCTTATAATTGTCTTTACTTGCACCAATAGATTGAGCAGCATCTTCAATAACAATTAATTTATGTTTTTTAGCAATTGAATTTATTTTTTTCATATCACATATTCTTCCAGTCCAATGTACTGGAATTATAGCTTTAGTTTTTTTTGTAATCATGTTTTCAATAAGATTTTCATCAATATTTAAATCATTCTTAATATCAACTAATTTTGGAATAGCTCCAACATGATGAATTGCACCTATAGTGGCAATAAAAGATTTTGGAGTAGTGATGACCTCATCACCTTTGCCTATGCCTAGAGACCATAAAGCCATTAAAATGGCATCTGTTCCTGAATTTAGTCCAATTGCAAATTTTTGGTTTTGGTATTTAGCGATTTGCTCTTCAAAATCTCTAACCTCTTTGGTTAATACTAAGTTTCCAAGCTTTAATTGATCATCGATAATTTTTAAAAGATCTTTTCTTTCTTTTTTATATCTAAGTTGTAAATCAATCAGAGGTATTTTTATTTTTACCATAAATTCTAGATCTTATTTATTCCGATACCATAATCAATTATTTTATTGAATATATTAATCTAAAGTGTAGAAATTAAAAAAAATGAGAGTTCCATATAACTATTTACCATTTGAATTTAATAGTAAAAGTACAAAAATTATTTTCAATAAATGGAAAAAACTTATCAAAACAACTGATTTCACATTAGGGTCTTTTGTTAGGGAATTTGAGGAGATATTTACAAAATATATAGGAGCAAAGTATTGTATAGCCACTAATAATGGCACTGATGCTCTTATCTTATCTCTTAAAGCAGCAGGTATATCGAAAGGAGATGAGGTAATAACTGTGACAAATTCATTTTATGCGACAACTGGGGCAATAGTTGCTATTGGTGCTAAACCAGTTTTTGTTGATTGTGATAACAGATATCAAATTAATATCGATGAGATTGAAAAATTTGTTACAAAAAAAACCACAGCCATTCTTCCTGTTCATTGGGGCGGTGCCTCACCAAATATGCCTGCTATTAACAAAGTTGCAAAAAAGCACAATTTGATTGTTATTGAGGATGCTTGTATGGGTATTGGCGCTAAAATTAACGGCAAATCTCCAGGTACATTCGGTTTAATCGGAGCTTATAGCATGCATCCTCTTAAATCTTTAAATGTCATGGGAGATGGAGGAATGGTTGTGACTAATAATCTTTCTATCTATAAATGGATGCTTAAATACAGAAATCATGGAATGACTGACAGGGATAATATAGATTTTTGGGGTGTAAATTATAGGATTCAACCTCTTCAGGCAATTGTTGCAATGGAATGTCTTAAGAAATTAGACAAAGTAATTAATCTAAGAAATAAAAATGCAAACTACTATGATAAAAAACTTAAAAATCTTAATCCTCATGTCGTTATACCTGAAAGACCAAAAGGCTATCTTGAAACATATGCTCTTTATATGGTTTTATGCGAAAAAAGAGATAAGTTACTTAAATTCCTATCAAAGAATAATATTGAGTGTAAAATTCATTATCCTATACCATTGCATTTACAGAAGGCCTCGAAAAAATATGGTTATAGAGAGGGAATGTTTCCAATATCTGAGGATCAAGCCAAAAGACTATTGACAATACCCGTTCATCAATTTTTAAATAAAGGTCAGTTAAATCATGTTGTTAATTCTATTACAGAATTTTATAGCTAATTATTTTCTTTAAAAAATCTCTCTATCAAGTCAAATTGTTTAATCAAAAACAAAAGGTCATTTATAATGTTTATAAACATTGAAAGGATTAAAAAAATCAAAAAGATATACAAAATAGCTCTTAAGGTATCTGATAACTTTTTTTTTAAAATAAGAAAAATAAGTGTTATTAATAATAAACAAAAAAATCCAACCTCTAAAATTTTTCCTATTATAAAAGGTCTAAATTCTTCGTTAAGAATGACACTTAAAATTTCAATCAATTAGGTGCTAATTATCTTCTAAGTATTGTGGTGATTGATAAAACTCTATTCCCTTAGGAACATCTTCGTAAAAACTCATTTTTCCTTTTTTAAGTAATATTATTTTATTACATTGGCTTTTGATAAACTCTAGATCATGAGATGCAAAGACAATAATTTTAGCAGAACCTAGTAAGCCATTCAAAATTTCACCAGCTTTAGTTTTGAAGCTATAATCTCCTGTGTAAATACCTTCATCCATTAGTAATATCTCTTTTCTGATCATAGATGAGATAGAAAAAACTAATCTTGCTTGCATACCTGAGGAATAATTTTTCACTGGTAAATTTAGAAACTCACCTAATCCAGAAAACTCTGTTACCTTTTCTATAATATTTGAGTCTTTGACTTTAAAACCAAAGTGAAGACACAATATTTTTATATTTTCGTAACCTGTACACTCAGGTGAAAGCATTAAGCCAATATCCATTAGTGAAGCCATTGAACCCTCAGAAGACAATATCCCTTTAGATGGATGGTATATTTTATTTATTAATCTCAGTAATGAGGTTTTCCCAGATCCATTATGACCAATTAGTCCAACTTTATCACCATCATTAAATTCAAAATTTATGTTTGATAAAATATATGAACTTACTGTTTTATCTTCTATTTTCTTTTCTGAACCTACTAAAGAGTCACTATAGTTAGAGGTATGAAATAACCTATCCGTTTTACCTAAGATAGGTATTGCTAAATCTATATTGGATGCTTTAATAAATGCCATAAACTACTGCCAAAAAATATAAAACTTCTTGTATCTCCTATTTATCAAAAAACATAGTAAAGATGAAAATATTGTAAAAGAAATGCTAACCAAATAAGTTAACTTATCAATTGGCAAACCAAGCAAAGGCTGTCTTACTGTTTGAATAAGATGATACAATATATTTATATCAATTAACAAAACCCTTAGACCAGTTAATACATCTGGCATCCAAAATATCGGAGTCATTAAAAATAATAAATAAAAAATATTTTTTATAATTAAAATAAAGTCCCTAAACCTTAAACATAAAAAGCCAATCAAAATACTAAAATTTATTGAATTGATAAATAATATGAAAAAACCATAAATAATAAAAAGGCTATTTAAATTTATATCTATTTTGAAAATTAAAATTATTGGGATAGCTACTATTAAATTATGAGAAAATATGATTACGTTTTTGAAAATATTTATTAGTGAAAATTTAAAAGGAGACGTTCTTATGTTTAATAAAATAGGCGATAAGAAAATAGTCGTAGATTCGTCAACAGTAGTAAGTATATAATTCCATGTAATAATTCCAAATCCAATCCAAGGAACCATTTTCCCCATTGGCATCCCAAATAAAGAATATGAGACTATACTAAGTCCACTAATTAATATAAGTGTGTTAAGAGTAATCCAGAAAGGGCCAAGGGTAGATCTTGAATATTTTGATTTAATTTCATACCAACCTAGAATCCAAGTATCATGTATAAAGTTTGTTAATTTTTTGAAATCAGACAAGTTTTAATGTATTAAGTATTTAATTATTATGTATCAAAAACTGAACCTATTAGAAAGCGATAAAAGTGTCAAACGTAATATAAAATTAAGAACTGGAAATAAAGAAGAATATAGAGAGAAAGCTCTAAAATTTGAAAAAGACTATTTTGATGGTGACAGAAATACAGGTTACGGCGGATATTATTACGATGGAAGATGGGTTAAAATTGCAAAAAAGCTAATTGATTTATTTGATTTAAAAAGAGGTTCTAAATTTCTAGATGTCGGTTGTGCTAAAGGTTTCTTACTTTATGATTTACATAAGGAAAATAAAGAAATTGAACTTTATGGAATTGATATTTCAAAATATGCAAGAGAAAATGCACCTGAGGAAATAAGAAATCGTATAAAAATATCAAATTGTAAAAAACTTGATTTTCAAGACAATTGTTTTGATGCAGTTGTTTCAATTAATACAATTCATAATTTGGATTTGGATGACTGTAAAGTAGCATTAAAAGAAATCCAAAGAGTTTCTGCTGGCAAATCTTTTATCCAAGTTGATGCATACAGAGATGATGAAGAATTAGAAATATTTAAAGACTGGATGTTAACAGCCAAAACTTATTTAAAACCCAATGAATGGTTAGAACTATTTGATGAAATAGGTTATACAGGTTACTATTACTGGACAATTCTAACAAAAGATGGAACAGTCATTTAATTCAAAATATACAAAAGAATTTTTAAGTTCTATATCTAAGATCGATGTTACTAATTTAGATAATGCAGTGAAAATTTTAAAAAAAGTTCAAAAAGAAAGAGGTAGATTATTTATTTTAGGTGTAGGCGGAAGTGCAGGCAATGCCTCACACGCTGTAAATGATTTTAGAAAACTTTGTTCAATTGAGTCATATTGCCCAACTGATAACATTTCCGAAATTACTGCAAGAACAAACGATGAGGGCTTTGAAAATATATTTTTACAATATTTAAAATTATCAAAATTAAACTCAAAAGACTCGATTTTGGTACTATCTGTGGGTGGGGGTAATATAAAAAAAAAAGTATCTGTGAATTTAATAAGTGCCATTAAATATGCAAAAAAAACTAAATCTAAAATAATTTCTATAGTTGGAAAAAAAGATGGTTTTGCTGCAAAAAATTCAGATTGTTCTATTATAATTAATACTGACCATTGCCCTGAGTTTGTAACTCCAATTTCTGAAACAGCACAAGTTTTTGTATGGCACTTATTAGTCACGCATCCTAGTTTAAAAACTCATAAAACTAAGTGGTAGAGTTTATTAAGCAATATGCTTTTTAATTCATATACATTTATTATTTATTTCTTACCTATAGTTTTTTTTTTATTTCTAATTACAAAGAAGAACTTTATTAAATATCTTTTTATTTTATCTTCATTAATATTTTATTCTTATAGTAGTAGTTTCCAAGATACTATTGCTTTAATTATCTTAATTTCTCTTAACTATATTTTTTATGTATACAGAGTATCCATAAATAAAAAAATTTATTTTCTAATTATATTATTTATTAATCTAGGATTCTTGGGTTACTTTAAATATACAAATTTTATTTTAGAAAATTTCAATTTTATTTTTTCATCTGATTTTCAATTTTTAGATATTTATTTACCTTTAGCTGTCTCATTTTATACATTTCAGCAAATAATATTTCATTTTGAGAATTTTGAATTAAATAAAAAAGTTGATTATGTTGAATATTTCTTCTTTATTACTTATTTTCCACAATTAATAGCAGGTCCGATACTAAGATGGTCTCAATTTCATCCTCAATTAGATGGTATGAATACATCAAAACTAGAAAAAAATATTACAGTTTTTTTCGTTATATTTTCTATAGGATTATTCAAAAAAGTTGTTCTAGCTGATGGTTTGGGAATATTCATTGATAAATTTTATGGAAATGAAAATTTTAATTTAATTACCAATTCCTATTACTATTTACTAATTTCTTTTGCCTTTAGTTTTCAAATCTATTTTGATTTTTCAGGATATTGTGATATGGCTATAGCTATATCAAAACTATTTGGATTAAATTTACCTTACAATTTTAATTCACCTTACAAAACTAAAAATATTTCAGATTTTTGGCAAAACTGGCACATTACTCTATCAAAATTCTTTAGAGATTTTATTTTCTTTAAATCACTTTATTTTGTAAAAAGATATTCAAATATTTTCTTATCGTCTCTTATATCAATAATAATCACATTTTTTATATCAGGATTATGGCACGGTGCTTCTTGGAATTTTGTATTATGGGGTCTATTAAACGGTGCATATTTGGTAGTTTATTTTATTTTTGATAAGTTTTTATTTACGAAATTTGATTTTATATTTAAATTTAAAATTATAAGTTTTATTTCGATTATTTTTAACTTTTTAATAATTAATTTAATTTGGATATTCTTTAGAGTTACTGATATTAATCTGGCATCAAATATTATAATGAAAATACTGTCTTTTGAGGATTATAAATTAACAAATATTATTAATAACTTCCCTATTGGACCTATTCAAGATATTTATGAATTATTCACATACTTGATAATTTCGTTTTTTATTTGTTTTTCCTTTCCTAATAGTAATCGCATATTTGAATATTTAGATAAAAATAATAATCCAAAAATTTATACAAATTTAATATTAATAGGTAGTGGTTTTATATTTTTAATTTCAATTTTATCTATAGCTTCAGTTCCACAAAAGTTTATTTATTATCAATTTTAATATGATTTTAAGGTCTTTATCATTTATTGTTGGGATTTTATTTTCCCTGATTTTAATATTTTATTTTAATAAGAGTATTAATTCCCAGAGTGATGCAACCTTTGAATTTATGTACTCATTTAAAAATGTTTTAAATGAACTAAAAGAGAACGAAGTTGGTTTGAAATTTCACCCACTTAACGAAATGCCAATCAAATTTTGGCTGGCATCAAATACAGATGTTGATTGTTATTTTTTTGGAACAAGCAGATCTATGTTTATAGAAAAACAAGATAATAAAATAATTGATAGCCTATGCAATGAAATGATTAATTTACATGGTCCAACTGCATATTTAATTAATAATCATAAATTTTTAGGTACTTTAATTAACAAAAAAAAAATAAAAAATATAATAATTGAAGTTAATCCATGGTTTTTTAGATCTGAAGACTTTAGTCGAATTAATTTTGATGAAACAAAATTTAATAATTATTTAGAATACTTTAATACTTTAAGTGAGAAAGAGCAGTTACAAAGTGTTACCTGGCAAGATTTAGAGAACAATCCTACTAATTTTATTGATTTTTTTGACATTAATTATCTTAAGATAAATTTGAAATATTTTTTCAATAAACCTGATTACAGAGTTATAGTAAAAAACAATGATAGTGTTTATAGATACTGGAGAAATAATGGATCTTCATATTTAGATTGGGGTGAAAAGTCCTGGAGACCAAGTAAAGAACAACAGGTTGAATACTCAGAAATAAAAAAAATATTCGACTCTATGTCAACAAATTTAGTGGGTTTTCAAACTTACGATCAAAGATCTTTTAATCAGTATGTTGAGACAATAAATTATTTAAATAAAATTAATATACAAACTATTTTATTTTATGTGCCATTTTCTAGTTATGTCACAAATAATTGTAAAAAAAAATTAAAAGATCATAAACTTTGTAAAGCAATCGAAATCTCAAATAAAAAAATTTTGGAATTATCAAAAATAACAAGCTCCAAAATTTTTTGTCATACTGATCCAAATAAATTTAATTTTGTGGAGGAGGATATGATGGATTCATATCACATTACAAAAAAAGGTTTTTCAAAGTGCGATTATCTAAATTAGAGTATACTTTCTTTCTAAGGATTTAAATTTCCAATAATTTTTTCTTTTTAAGACTCTCGAAAATATAAAGTATTTGGTTAAAATTTTTAGTAATTCTATTGAATATGATAAGACTGATATGTTTGAGGGTAACTTACCCTCCCTCCAATCTATTGGAATTTCTTTAAAATTTTTTGATTTAGCTTTTAGAAAAATATTAAGCATTGGATTAAATTGAGGACCATTGGTCAAATCATCTAAGTTTACATCTTTAAGTAAATCTCTTTTTATTAAGACTAAACCTGATCCTGAGTCTGTGAAATATTTACCTGATAAAATAAAAGTTATTAAATTAAAAATATAATTTCCATAAACTCTGGATTTAGGGTAATTTGCTAAATTGGTAGATTTACTAAATCTTGTTGTTGTGAGAAAATCTACATTTAAATTATTTTTATATTCATTTACAAAAGAATTAAAAATTTTTGAGTTAATACCTTTTCCGTTTGAATGAAGAATACACATGAATTCATTTGAAGAATTTGATTTAAAATTTTCAATGCAATTTTTTAAACTCCCCCCCATACCATAATTATTATTATTACATAGTAGTTTGATTTTTTCCTTTAAATGTGAGATAGCTCTGCGTTCTTTACATTTTTCTATAGTGTTATCTAAGCTTTTATTATCAACTAAGTAAATTTGATTAATATAATTGACATCGAATTCGTCAATTTCATCAAATACCCAATTGATAGATTTTTCACTATTATAAAGAAGAATATAGATTGTAAACTTTCTACTCATTTTTAAATGTTGTTATTAGCATAGGAATCATCATTGGTAATACAAAATTAAAGTGTCTAAAATCAAAAAATAAATATGTGGAGAGAAATAGGGACACTATTCCTGTTAGACATAATGAAATACTAATAATTTGATCATTTGAGTAATTTTGTTTTTTTAAAGTATTTTTTATAAATAGTATCATCGACAAAGGTATGAATATGATGATTAAATACTTAAATAACATTGAGATTATGTCTTGCATTAGCCATATTATTTGTAGTGTAAAATTTACTATATTTTTATTATTTAAGCTTTTTTCTAATAAACTAACACTAACTTTATTTTCTGAGAATTGTGATAAAACATTTGAATTATCTATACCAAGGTCTTCTTCAATTATCTTCCATAATTCTTCATTTAATGAGTATATTTTATTGTAATCATAATTATTTAGCTTTTCTAAATTATAGATATTTTGTTTAAAAATATTTTCATTAACTGAAAAAATAAAATTTGCATTTTGATCTTCAACTGTATTGTTGGTTCTAATAATAAATCTCCAAAAGTTACTATCATGAACTAATTTTCCACCTGACTCTAAAGATTTTTTTAAAAATTTATTATAAAAACTATCACTATCTTGATTAATCAAGACGGGAGATATCAATGACAATGTTTTCTTAGATTTGTCTTTTAAATAAAAATAATTATTCCTTGAGTAGTTTTTATAGACTAAATCTTTAATAATCTTATTTGTTTCATCAAAGCCATAATTTCTAGCCATACTAAAATAGATAAAAATATATGGTTGACCATGTATTACCTTGTTATGTACTAATTTGACAATTTCACTATTTGATAAATTGGCAAACATTGGGTTTAATTCATCGGTGGGTGATAGTTTTACATCATAATAATGTGTCAATTGTTTTTCTAGGAAG
>MDTB01023138.1_pt1 | contig 21097 bp, 24 predicted proteins | sample 811161 | NCBI WGS metagenome assembly MDTB01 (sample SAMN05326650, study PRJNA326480) | marine metagenome | isolation source: seawater | place: Mediterranean Sea | collected 2009
ATTGTAAGATAACTTGTAATTCATTTGTTTTTATTTTATTTTAGTGTAAATTTTACGAATTGCTTATAATAAGTTTTTATGACCTCTACAACAATAGATAAATTAAACATACCACAATTCAAGAGTAATTCTAAAGAGGCTGTAAATTTTTTTAATAATTTTGGTTTTCATATCGAAGAAGATGTCTTAAATGAAGCTGAATGCAAAGAAGCAATAAAAAATTCTTTTTCACTTCCAAATTATCTTGACGGTTCATTAATACCAAATCAAATGCCTCAAAATTATAATGATTATTATCTTTTATTAATGAAAAATAAAAATATAAGAAACATTAATAATAAACTAATTTCTAGAAACAAAAAAATTTTTGGTTTGCAAAGCACGTTTTTCTTTGGTCCTTCTGGCTCGACAGGGGCATCAAAACATCAAGATAGTTTGTATGTTCAGCCAGAAGATGCCGAAGGATTTATAACCTCTTGGCTGTCCTTAGTTGACATGTTTGAGGATAATATGGGTAATTTAGTTGTTTATCCCGAAACTCACAAAAAAGGTCAATTAGAAATCAAAGAAAGAAAAAATATCAAAAACAGTAACTTTCAACTTCCTAGTCTCGTTAAATATGAAAATGATATCGACAAAAATTCAAAAAAAATAATAATAAAATTAAAAAAGGGAACTGTGGTTTCGCTTCATTCTAATGTAGTTCATGGATCTTTAGATAACACTTCAAATACTCAAAGATATTCTATGATTTTTACATATATAAGAGATGAATGTAAATTTATTGAGGGTAGAAAAGCTAAAAGAAAAAAAATAAATTTAGATTAATTACTTAAATATTTTTGCCTCAATTTTTTTGTCATATCCATAAGCAACCAGCCAACCCCAAAACCTCATTCTCCCTCGCACTAAAACGTAAGGTTTATTTGAATTTTTTTTTGGATTAAGTTTTAATTCCACAGGCCTAAGCAGTTTTCCTGTGACTTTTATTTCTTTAGCAATTTCCTGTGCGCTAGGCTTAATGCCTAATTTATTTTCAACTGCATCTTTAAGATTAGTGTAAATTAAATGAGCATTATCTGACTCATCAAAGTCTAAAACCTCAATATCTTTTGGATCAACTTTTTCTGATGATCTTCTAAATAAATTATTTATTTCTAAGATCTCTTTCTCATTTAATTTAAATTGAGTTGCATCATAATTGGCTTTTGTATGTTTTAAACTTAAAGAGCTAGTTAATACACTTACGCTTTTATGAGAAATGATCCAGTTTAAAACTACTGATCTTACAGTAGTATTATACTTTTGCGATAATAATTCCAAAAGCTTTTTTTCTTGATGATTAAAGTTATCTTTTCCTAACGACATGTATGCAATTATGGATAAATTATTTTGCTCCAAATAATCAAAATCTTTTTCTATTTGTCTATTAAACAAATCATATTCTGTTTGAATAGCGGTAAACTTTTTTAATTTATCTACTTTAATTGCTTCTTTAATTTTTGGAGAGTCAAAATTGCCAACTCCGTAGTAAAGAATTTTACCTTGCTCAACAAGTTTTTCAAATGCTTGAAATGTTTCAGCTAGTTCTACATTTGGATTAGGCCACTGTATTTGGTACAGGTCAATATAATCTGTTTGTATTCTTTTAAGAGTCCCTTCAATGGAATTTATAACTCCCTTATAAGAATTATTAGAGGGTTTAAATTTAGATCCGATCACAATTTTATCTCTTTTAGACTTCACTACTTTGCTAAGTAGTTTTTCTGACAAACCATCTTCATAGTCTTCACCTGTGTCGATGAAATTCATGCCAAGCTCTAATCCATAATTAAGGACATCAATTTTCTTTTTTATAATATCCTCATTTATTTTTGAAGACGTTCTTCCAAATAAAGTACCTTGCCCGATAGGACATATTTCTAAACTGCTTGATCCTATTTTTTTTAACATTATAAATTTTTGGTTTTATTAATAATCATTTTATGCCAATTCCTCATCAATTTACCCAACGTCACCTTTCTAGTTCTTGTCACATCAAATTCACCAAAATTTTTCATCATAATGTTAAAAACAGTATTTCTAATAGTGTTTAACTCTAAAGCTTTTTTAAGATGTTTGTTATATTTTTTTGGTTCAGAAATCATTTTATCTTTTAATTCCCATACCAATAAATTGACGATACCAACAATAAATATTTTTCTTATCATTTTCGAGTCTAGACAAATTTTTTGATTTTCTAGATGACTATTCAAATCTTTTCTTATATTTAATATTTGCTTTTGAATAATTTTTTTTTGTTTTTTAAATTTTATTTCTTTAATTTGTAAAATAGATAGCATATCTATTAATTCAGAAATATTAGGCTCGTAAGTAATTGTTTTATTAATCATTTAATGCTGTCAGTTCCCAATCTTTAAGATCTTCTTGGTTTGTATTTGTTTTTTTATTGGTAAATTTTTTTTCTTTAATTAAACTTTGTAGCAATTTATTTTTTAATTGATTTCTAACAGCATTAATTTGATGAGATAATTTTATTTTCATTGAGTCAGGTTTTGCTTGTTTACTTATTTTTTCTCGAAGAAACCAAATATAAAGATTTACTTGTGATAAAGACAATAAAATACTTATATTTTTTTCATTTAATTTAATTTTTTTTTTTTTAAGGATAATATCTATAGATTTCATATTTTTTTGAATTGATTCTTCATATTTTTTTGAAGAATGCTCAAATTGATATTGTTTATTTTGATCTATTGACAGCCTGTCAATCAAATCAGAAATATTATACGCAGTTTCTTTTTTAATTATATTCTTTGTCATAAGATCGTCCAAGATTGAAACCCACATCACTATTGTTTAAGTACCAATTAATTGTCTTTTTAATACCTTTATCTAATACAATTTTTGGCTTAAATTTAAGATATTTTTTAGCTCTCTTAATATTTAAAACCCTTTTTTTATCTCCAGTTGGTTTTGTCGTATCCCATTTAATTTTTAAATTTTTATTTTTTAAATTTTTTATTATTATTTTCACAAGATTTTTAATTGATGTTCCATTACCAGAACCTATATTAAATGGGATGTTAATATTTTTTGATTTAAGCAAAGTTAATATTCCGTCGACTACATCATCAACATATATAAAGTCCCTAATTGCTGATCCGTCACCAGCTACGTTAAGTATTCTTTTTTGAGTATTAATAGCTTTATGAATTAAAGATGGAATCACATGAGCTGTCTTAGGATCGAAATTATCATACGGGCCATAAACATTTGATGGCCTAATAATTCTTACTGCTTTCCAATTAAATTGTTTTGAGTAAGCTTCAGCTTGTATTTCACCTATTCTTTTTGCCATCCCAACATATCTATCTTGGGCAGAGGGAAGTCCACGCCAAACATCTTCTTCGCTCCTTACAGGAATTGGGGGATATTGGTTAATGCTTCCACAAAATAAATAATTTTTTACTTTGTTCATGCAAGCTGACTCTATGATATTAGTGTTACAAACTAAAAAAGCGCTTAATGCTGAAGCTGACCTAGTAATCCCTAACTGGGTACTTTCTCTTACACCCATTAAATTTATTAAGATATCTATATTTCTAGTTACTCTATGGGAGGTTTTTTTATCTCTAAAATCGCAATATCTATAACTTTTGGGATTTACTAAAACTTTTTTGGCCCTTTCAGTTCCATCAACTGAACAAGATATAACTTTTGCACCAAGACTTTCTAATTTATTGCACAGATTTGCCCCGATTAAACCTGTGCCACCCGCAACTAAAATTTTTTTATTATAAAAAATATTTTTTTTACTCATTACATTCTAATAGATAAGAATTTTTTATTGCCTTTTTTGATAAGTATTTTTTTAATTTTATTTGAAATTTTTTTTGTAGTTAAAGAAGAATTTTTTTTAGGGTCGATATTTTTTTTTATCCATCTGGTTGATTTTGTCTTAAGAATTTTGTCAGTAAGCACAGGTCCGCATGTTAATGAAAATATTTGAAAGTTCTGTTTATCAGCTATTTTAGATAGAGATTTTAGTATATTTTCAAATGCAGATTTAGAGGCAGCATAAGCAGGTAAATTTTTACTACCATGCATAGTGACATCACTAGAAATATTGAAAATTTTTTTTTTTACTTTAGAAAAATTAATAAAGTTTTTAACAATCTCCAAATGTCCAAAAAAATTAGTTTCTAAAACTTTTTTATAATTTTTTTTTTTAAAAAAAATATTTTTTTCTTTTCCATCCAAACGAGTAGCATTTAATACTAATAAATTAAGAAAATTATGATTTCTTCTAATTTTTTTAAACATACTTTTTGCGCCATTTGTCTTTGAAATATCTGCTCTAATTTTTAAAATTTTTTCGTTATTAAAGTTTTTAATTAAATGAGTATTTTTGTTAAAATTCATATAAACAAAATAACCTTGTTTAACTAACATTTCAGATATTGAGATCCCTATAGATGAATTAGAGCCCGTTACTAAAGCTGTTTTAATATTTTTTTTCATTTAATTTTGAATTAAATAAACGTCATTGTCTAATTTTTGAATTTTGAAATTAAAAGAAAGATTTAAATTATTTTTGTGTATTTGTATCTTGTCGGTGATTTCTTCTGCGGTCAAACCACTAAACTTCCTAATATTTTTTTTTTCTATTTCATTAGTTTTATAAATAGATTTTTTACCTAAAATATTTAAGATTATTTTTTTTGTTTTATATAAAAAATTGAAAAAATATATTTGAAATAAAAATTTTTTTTTAAATTTTTGTAATTCTTTTTTTGTAATATTGCTTAAAATTTCTGAAAATCTATCTGAAGCTGATTGATTATTATAAATATGTTGTTCAAGTAAATCATTATTTATAGTTTTTTTATTTTTATCAATTAAATTTTTTTTTATTAAATTTATCAAATCATCAATATTTTTGGCTCGGTCGCTTAATTCAACAGGTAGATATTGGTAATACTTTTCTTCATTTTTGATTTGTGGTGAAAAAAAAATGGATGGTACGTTTGCAAAATACCCTTCAACTGCAGTTGCGCAACCTGGATGAATTATCATTTTTGCACTATATAACCATTGAGTAACACTTGTATTTTTCACGATTTTTATATTTGCTATATTTTTAAACATTTCCTCATAAACTTCAGATTTTTCGTTGGGATGTGGACGTAAGATAAATTTTTCATCTTTAAAATTATTGAGAACATTTTTAAATTTTTCAAAAAATTTTCTAAAAAGCTCGGCTTGGTATAAATGATGTTTTTCTCTACTTTCTAAATTATGCGCATTTTTATATCTTTTTTTGTAATTTTTTAGATATTTAGTGAATATATTATAGTCGATTGATGGATTACCAGAGGCAAAAGCAGAATTTATTAGGATTATTTTTTTTTTAATTGGAAATAATTTCTCAAAATAATTAAAAAAAAATGGTTTACATAATTCAAATTTTATATTTCCAACAACAATGATTTTATCTTTTTCTATTTTGCCCTGGCTTATCCACTTATCTTTCTCAATTTTGCCGTGAACTAAAATTTTATATATAAATTTTGATGTTTTAAAGTTTCTTCCTCTGTGATCTTTTAAGGTTTCAGAATGTTTAGAACAGACTGCTCCCTCTTCATCATGAACAACTGGTATTATATTTTTTGATAAAAGTCTTATATATTTTTCTTTTTCATATGATATTCCATTATCTATGCAAATTTTTAAATTTGTACCTAAATTCTTAATATTAAAGATCTTTTTATAATTTCCGAATAATATTGAACAATTTTTTTTTTTACTTAATATTTTGCTTAACAATAATATTTTTGACTCTAATTCTCTTACTTTAATCTCAATAGGAATGATGAATTGCATAAGACTTAAATTTAATAACTATCTAACCATTTTTTTAAAACAAGCTGTTCGTGTTTCAAATAATCTTTAAATATTTTGATTTTTCTTTTGTCTACCAAACAAACAAATATTCGTTTATTCTTTTTTCCCTTTATGATTGCGGTCTTTAAACCTTTGTTTTTTAAAGATGAATTACAAGAATTAGTTAAGTAAAAACCCCATTTTTTTTTAGTTATATCGTTTTTTTTATTTCCGATAACAATGCTAAATTGTTCATTATTAAGAAGACTTATTCTTCCTCTGTCAGTTAGAGTTATCTTTTTTGATACTAAAAATTTTCTATTATTTTTAAATAACTTCATATAACTTCGTTGAAAAGAAATTAATTTTAATGATGATTTTTAAACCAATTAATGAAATTTTTTACACCCCTAGATACATTTACTTTAGGTGTGTACTTAAATTGTTTTTTAAATTTAAGATTACTCCCATGAGTTTTATGGATATCTCCAGGTTGTAAATTTAATAATCTTTTCTTTATTTTTTTTTTTAAATTTATCTCTATTTCTCTAATATATCTCATCAAAGGAACTGCTTTATTATTTGATACATTATAAATTTCAAATTTTTTTCGTTTTTTGTTTGAAAAAATTACTTTCAAAATGGAATTTATCGTGTCATCAACGTATGTAAAATCTCGAATGTGGTTGCCTTTATTAAATACATTTATAGGCTTATTTTTTGTCGCATTATTAGCAAATTTAAATAAGGCCATATCAGGTCTTCCAAAAGGACCGTAAACAGTAAAAAATCTTAAAATTGTAATATTTATATTAAAATTTTGAGAGTAGACGTGAGCGATGACCTCCATTGATTTTTTTGTTGCTGCGTATAATGATAAAGGCAGATCAGAATTATCTTTTTCTTTAAGCGGAAATTTCATTTTTTTACCATAAACGGAGCTTGTCGATGCTAAAATTATATCTCGAACATTGTATTTTTTTGCATTTTCTAGAATATTAAAACTACCAATAATGTTTACATCAACATACTTTTTTGGCACTAAGAAAGAGTTACGAACTCCTGCTAAAGCAGCTAGGTGAATAATTTTTTTAAATCTATTTTTTTTAAAAATCTTATTTAAATCATTTTTATTAGTTATATCAGTCTTATAAAATTTGAAATATTTTTTATTTTTGTCTTTTTTTAAACTTTCATATCTTTTTTTTTTAAGATTTGCGCCTGTTCTATTATCAAAATTATCAATACCAACTACATTCATTTTTTTGAGCAGTAATTTCTTAGCCAAATTGTACCCTATAAATCCAGCGCAACCTGTGATCAAAATTTTCATAACTATTTCATTACCTGCGATAAAATTTTCTTATTAGTAAAATTTTTTAAAGTATTAAAAAATTTTTTTTCATTTATTCCTATATAATCTACGAATTCTTTAAAATAGTACCTAGAGATTTTTACTCTATCAAATTTTTTTACTAAATAAACTCCCTTATGTCTTGATATTCTATTATTTCTTATATCCTCACACGCATGGTCTGTTGCTCTGCCATATCCAAATTTGAGAAATTTAATGTATTGATGAATTCTATTTATTTTTTCATCTATTCCAACATAATTTCTGTATGTGCCCTCACTATTATTTTTTAAATTTTTAAATCCATATTTTTTTGCAATTTTAAGATTTTTTTTCGAGTCCCATTTAAAAAAATAACTACAGAACAACGGTTGAGTATTTTTTAATTCTTTTTTTTTTGGAAGATCATATTGCTTCATTTTATAGTAAGGTATTTTATGTTTTCTTGAAAAAATTTTCGGTGTAATTCCACTATTTGCGGCATATTTTTCAAACCACTCATGACTAATTTTCTTTGCATCGTACTTTTCATCACCGCTATACTCTAATGCGGAGTTTTCGCCTAAAAAAACCAACGGTATCTCAAAATCTATAGCAATTTTAATTGGTAATGCATGTAACATACAATGACTCATCAAATCTGGATCTCCATATTTTTCAAAAGATATCTTTAATACTTTTTTGTGAGTCTTCAAATCTGGTCTAAATATAATTAAACTTGCCCCCATTTTTGGAATTAACTCTAAATTATACTTACCTATCTCAGTCTTAAAGCCGTAATCAACATTTACAGCCAAAACTCTCAGCCCAGCTTTTAATACATGGTGAACTTGGGTTATGCTATCTTTACCACCGCTAACAGGAACAAGAACATCGTAGTTTTTGCTATTCTTTTTTTTGATATTTTTAATAATTTTTAAGAATTCTTTTTTTCTATCTATCCAGCTAATTTTTTTAGATTTTTTTACTAGATGATAGTTACAACTAGGGCAAATGCTTTCATTAAAGTTCATATTAGGCTTTGTATTTGGCATTACACACTTTTCGCAATATCTAATTTTCATTTTAATTTCTTTTACTTAAAATTTTACTTGGAACGCCCCCATTAATTGAAGCTTCCTCGGTATCTTTGTTTACAAAAGAGTTAGCTGCAATAATTGATTTATCTTTTATGTTTACTCCTTTGGCGATTGTTACATTGGCTCCAGTCCAGCAATCTTTTCCTATGTATATAGATTTATGAATAAATCCTTGATCTTTAATATCTTTTTTAAGCTCAAAAACGTGTTCATTGGCATTAATAGTATTTCTTGGTCCAATTATACTGTTTTCATCAATTATTATATCTGCGCCACCATTAATTATAGCGTTACAAGTTACAACAACGTTATTTTTTAAAACTATTTTACCTTTTTTAGCTGCAACGAATCTGCAATTCTCCTCTATTTTAATATTGTTACCAAAATGAATTGATCCGTTTTCTCTAGTTCGAATATCGATATCTCCTAAAATTGTAATATTATCTCCAAAGGTAATGTCAATATTTTCTGAATTTAATTTTAATAGTGGCACTCCCCTAATTTTAAAATTTTTACCTATCTTAAAACCCTTTAATCTTAAAATGATTTTGACTAATAAGCTGTGAATTAAATAAATCCAATTCCCTAGAATAAAACTTAAGTATTTCATTTGATAAATAAAAAATTTGATAATTATTGATTAAGCTTACTGTGGAATTCTTTATACCAATCAATATATTTTTGATAGCCAATTTCAAGTGAGTTTTTTGGAGAATAGCCGATTAAATCTTTAGCCTTGCTAATATCTAAAGTACCTCTCTCAGGCATGAAAGCATCTCTAGGGTTTTTTTTAACTTTAACATTTTGGAAATTTTTTTTCAATATTTCAATTAATTCACTTATTAATCTTGAGTGACCATAAGTTAAATTAAATATTTGGTTATATGCTTTTTTGTTATTACAACATTTTTCAACTCCTGAAATTAAATCCTCGATGTAAGTAAAGTCTAATTTATCATCGCCTTCTCCATTGATAGAGATATCTTTTTTTGTGAGCAAGTTCTCAATGAAAATTTGGCCAACTCTTCTACTAACGCATCTTTCTCCGTAAAGTGCGGAAGGTCTTATAATTGTATATGGTAACCCAAACACCTGATTGTAAGATTTAACGATTAATTCACCAGCAAATTTAAGATTTCCATAAATTCCTATTGGCTCACACTTTGTTTCTTCATTAACTGATCCAGAAGTAAAATTTCCATATACCATACTCGATGAAAAATATATTACATGAGTTTTTCTAACTCTACATACATCTAGAGTGTTTTCTAGAGTTCTAAGACTATGATCAAAAGTGCTCTTAGGATCTTTATTTGATTTATTAGCGTGGGAAACCGCTGCTAAGTGTATAACAATATCTGGTAAGATCTCTGAATATATTTTTGAATATCCGTGATAATCTCTCGCATCACCAACAATTAATTTAATCCCGAGTTTATTAATTAAACTTATTCTTTCATTTAATATCCCTCTGTAAAGATTTTGATTTACAATATCTTTATCAGTAAAAGACAATAGGTTATTTACTCCCAAGCTATCAAAAATTGTAACCTCATAGCCATTTTTTATTAAATATATAGCTAAGTTATGACCTATAAAGCCATTACCACCAGTTAAAAGTATTTTCTTCATTAAATATATTTATTAATTGTTTTACAGATGTATTTTATATTGTCATTTGACAACTTAGGATAAACAGGCAGCGAAATAACCCTATCAGCATAGTTTCTTGACTGAGTATAATTTGCTTTAGGTAAATTATATTTTTTTTTATAGTAGTGCATTGCGGGCAATGGAGTTCCGTAATGAACAGAAATACCAATTTTATTTTCTTTCAGTTTTTGCATGAGATCTGATCTGGCTTTCTTATTCTTCAAAAGTATCTGAAAAACAAAATATGAATCATTTTTACTGTACCGTGGTAAAACAATATTACTATTTTTTTTCAAATATGAAATATATTTTTTCGATATCTTATGTCTGTTAACTAAGTTTTTTTTATAATTTTTTAATTGGTATAGACCCATTGCTGCTTGAAAGTCCGTCATTCGATAGTTAAATCCTAAGGATTTTACGTTATATTCGCCAGGTTTTTTTCTTTCATTAATATCTTTATCTATTCCAAAAGCTTTAAGTTTTTTTACTTTTTTATAAAATTTAAGATTATTTGTTATAATTGCTCCTCCTTCTCCGGTAGTTATTTGCTTTGTAGGATAGAAAGAAAAACATCCAGAGATACCAAAATTACCCACATGCTTATTTTTAAATTTTGTTCCTAATCCATGAGCGCAATCTTCAATTAGATATATTTTTTTCTTATTTATAATTTTTACTATTTCATCCATTTCACAAGATCTGCCTGCCATATGAACTACAACTAATGCTTTTGTTTTTTTTGTTATTAACGATTTTATATAATTATGATCTACATTTCCGTTATTAAAGTTTATGTCTGCAAATATTGGTTTAGCTCCAGTATATTCAATAGCGTGAGAGGTAGCGGTGTGTGTCATCGCTGGAACTATAACTTCATCACCTTTTTTTAAACCTAATGCTAGACAGGATAAGTGTAAAGCGGCTGTACAACTTGAAACTAATGTACAATATTTTGATTGAGTAAATTTCTTAAGTTCTTCTTCAAAGCTATTTGAATATTTTCCATGAGTTAACCATCCACTTTTTAAAACATGGTTAACTTCGGTAATAATTTTTTTGTCTATATTTGCTTGTGAAAACTTTATCATTTTAAATAATTAATTTTTAATTCTCTTTTTCTTTTAAGAGATAAATCTGCAAAAAAACATGCTGTCATTAAATCTATTAAAGATTTTGAGGATTGAGCAAAAGGATTTTTGTCTATTAAAGAGTCAACGAAGCTTCTAATCTGATTTTTTTTACTTTTTTTATCAAAATAATTGTATTTCATTTTTTTAACAGAGAATTCTTTAATTCCTTTTTTTGTAATCCTCAACTGTCTTTTAAGATCTGATATAAATGTTTGATTTTTTTCAAAAATTTTTAAAGCGTGATAATGAGGATGAATACAAACACTGTCTGCGGAAAGTTTCACAATTATATTTTTGGGAAAAGTAAATATATAAGTTGCAAAAGAAAATTTTTTAAACTTACTGTTTTTAGTCATTTTATCAGATGATTTAGAAAAAACACTTAATGGTCTTGATTTGAGAAGCCAACATATTAAATCTAACATGTGTATTGTGGCACCAAGCGTTAAGCTATAATTTTTAGTTTTTGATCTCCATCCAAATAATTTGTGTTTTCGCCCCCAAAGATAGTCAGCTTCAATATAATAAATATTTTTCTTTTCAATTTTTTTTTTAATTTGAGAAAAAAGTGGATTTTTGGGTAATGCTAAATTTGATGCAAAACTTATTCTTTTTTTCTTTAAAACATTATTTATATTTCTAAGCTCTTTTAAAGTTAAACAGATTGGTTTTTCTACTATTACATTACATTTTTTTTTTATTGATTTCATTATTTGAGAGTAGTGGTACTCGTCATAACTAGAAATTGAAACTAAATTCATGTCTTTTCTACTAAAGAAAAGCTTTTCATTGGATATCACTTCAATATTTTTAAATTTTCTTTTTAATTTTTGAATTTTTTTTTTATCTTTTTCAAGAATACAAACAACTTTTGAATCTCTATAGTTATTGATAGCATCAAAATGTCTTAGACCGATTCCTGTTCCAATAATTCCAGCTTTTATCATATTAAATATACTTTTTAATCCTAGGTAAATCTGACCTAAAATCTAAACTCATTTTATTTTTTTTAAATCTAGAAAAATTTTTAAAATTGAGAATTCTAAATCTTTCAAAATATTTATAAAAAAAAATCGTTACATGTTCCTTTTCAGATTTACTCATTTCAGATAAATTTTCTTTTAAAATTTTTGTTTTTATTATTTCAACAGATTGTCCGCTAGGAAATGTTCTCGGAAAAACATTAGTAATTAAATCTTTATTTCTTTTATTTTTTTTAAATATCTTTATTGCTCTATCTATAATTTTATAATCAATAAGCGGGCTATCTCCACTTACTCTAATAAAATATTTTGAATTGTTTATTTGAGCAGCTTTAAGCAATCTATCAGCTACATTATTAAGACTTCCTCTAAATACATTAAAATTTTTTTTTTTTAAAAAATTTGCCAGCGCATTATCTGATCTTTTATTAGAAGTTGCTATTAATAATTTCGAAATTTGCTTTGATTTTAATGCATTGTGTATCACTCTTAAAATAACGGGTTTTTTTTTAATTGGATAAAGAACCTTATTAGGAAATCTTTTTGAACTTGATCTTGCCTGAATTATTAGTAACAATTAATCAAAGCTCCGCACTTTGCAAAAATACTGTTTGCGTGTACTTACAATAGTCATAATTTTTCTTATATAGGTTTAAAAAGTATATCTTTCTTACAAATATAAGATTTAATTTTTCCCAACTTAAATCCAATTTTATTTTTTTGTATTTCTATAAGTTGAAAAATATTTAAAGCAAAAGGTCCATTTAAAAATTTATAATATTTATCAATTTTAAGTTCAAAAATTTTTTGGGTTAAAAACCCGTCTTTATTCTCTGCATCCATACAAACTTGAACGAATTTGCTTATTTCAGATTGAGAACTCTCAAATCCCTTCAAAAAGTACTTTAGTCCTCGAGAATAATTTAAAGTTGCTAAATTTTTTTTACTATTAAATTTTTCAGAAAAACAAAATACATAATCTCCTAACAAATTATATTTTATTTCCTTTTTTTTCTTAGTAGTTAAGTACTTTTCAACACAAATTTTTGGATTATAAATTTTAACATTACTATTGAGTTTTTGTTCTAGATCTTTTTTAAGTAAAAAGATTTGTTTTCGATCAATTTTTAGAATAGCCCACATATTTAGTCTAACTCCTTTTTTAGTTCGTCATACTCTCTCATTTTTCTTTTCATGAAATCTAGAGTTAATTTTGTTCTTTCAGCTATACCTTTTGGAGTGATTACATATTTCATGTAACTTAATTTGTTATCTTTTTTAGTAAAGTTATCTATCTTTACTAATCCTTTCGTTTTTAAAGCTTTCAAGCAGTAATTAAGTTTTCCTAGACTAAAACCTAATTCATTGGCTAATTCTCTCTGTGATGCCTTCGGTTTTTTTTGAATTTTTCTTAAAATTTCAAAATGGTCTTGGGTATCTCTTGAATCAAATTTGTTCATTAATTGAACGATAATGTTCAATAATTGAACTGTCAAGCTTTAGATGCCTCAATTGGGCCAAAAAATCATAAAAATAAACCTTTTTTACCCTGATTTATTTGCTTTTTGTATTTTATCTGTAACTATCTTTGAAGTAAAATTTTTGATTAATTTGAGAGTAATAATCTTTTATGGAGTCAAAGTCATGATTATTTAAACTAAATTTATATTTAAATTTAAGCATTTCATCCTTTAAAAAGAATTCAATTATATTAGTTTCAACTTGATTTATTCTTTTTTTCCAATTTCCTGCGTTTATTTTTGAAATTTTTTCAAAATTAACTCCTTCATAATTATTTCCTTTTGAGATATTTCCAACTATAGTTGGTTTAAGAATATTTTTTTCAAACTTAATATTTATGAATTTACAAATTTCCTTTGTTGTTTTTTTTGGTTTTTTTACCAAGTTTTCAAATTTGATAATTTTATATCTTCCAGGAAATTTTTTTTGATTTATATCAATATATTTAAAATCAAGCTGCAAACGATTTATCATACTTGACAAGAGTATCAACTTATCTTCACCAATCTTATCATAGTGGGACTTAAGCCCAGACTTCAAACTTGCATAATTATCTCTAGGATCTCTTATTATTTGTATAAACTTTATTTTTGGAAACCAGCTATCTAATTCTTTAGCTAAATATCCACAGCTTGTTTCTTTCAAAACAAAATATTTAATTTTTTTCTTTTCAAAAATTTTTTTGAAATATTTCAAGTAAGTTTGAATTAAAATTTTTATTACTTTTTCAATTTTGTTAATATTATTTTTATTAATTTTAGATAAGAACATGCTTGTAAATTTTTTTATATCAAATTTGTAAATAGTATTTGAATATTCCAAATTAGTTTTAAGAGACTTAAAAATAATTTTTTTTAATCTGGAGTATTTGAATTTGTATGAGTAATTATTATTGTTGTATTTTGGAAAATACGCATATAACAAAGCAAGGTCAGTAGGGTAAACACAAAGTCCTTCTACATCATCTAATAAATTTGATAGAAGAGTAGTACCACTTTTTCGATGGCCTGTTAAAAAAATTACTTTCATAATTTAAAATTATGCTTTAATAACATATTATATTTAATATTTTTACCCAAAGTTATTACTTTATGAAAAATATAACAAGTTTAAAAACATTAGCTAAAGTTTTTGATGAATTGTTTCCTTTAAATAGATCATTGATTTCAAAAGAAAATGAAAAAACGCTTAAAGTTTTAAAAAAATATATTCCTTTCAAAGTTCTTAAATTTAAAACAGGGAAAAAAATAAATAGTTGGACAATTCCACGAGAATGGAATGTAAAGGATGCTTACATAGCTTGTGAAAATAAAAAAATTATAGATTTTAAAAGAAATAATTTACATCTAGTAGGTTATTCAAAAAAAATAAAGGCAGAAATACCATTCAAAAAACTTAAAAAAAAATTATTTTTTTCAAGTATTAATAAATCAGCAATACCTTATGTGACGAATTATTATAATAACGATTGGGGATTTTGTTTATCAAAGAAAACATTTAATAATCTTAGCAAAACAAAAAAATATAATATAAATATAGATGCAAAATTTTCAAAAAGTTCTTTGAAAGTTGCTGAAGCTACCTTAAAAGGAAAAACAAATAAAACTTTTATTTTTGATACTTATATCTGTCATCCATCAATGGCCAATAATGAGCTATCTGGTCCGCTCTGCATGCTTTTAATTTATAATATGTTGCGTAAAATTAAAAATAAACAATTTACATACAAATTCATAATTAGCAGTGAGACAATCGGGCCGATAAGCTATCTAGATTATTTGAAAAATAAAAAACAAATAAAGAATATATACGGTGCTGCAATTTTGACTTGCGTTGGAATGAATAAAAAAATTTTTTTTAAAAGCTCAAAGTACAAAGGACATTTTTTTAATAAGTTAATGAGAAAATCGATAAATAAAAAATTTGTTGAAATCAGATTTGATCCAAGCAATGGATCGAATGATAGACAATATTCCTCTCCTGGTTACAATATAGAGTCATTTTCATTAATGAATTTGCCTTATTCAAAATATTCTGAGTACCACACATCTTTGGATAATAAAAAAATTTTCTCTTTAGCTGGGATTAAAAGTATCGCTTCAATTTATCTAAAATTTTTAAAAGAATTGGAAAAGCTGGAGTTTTATAAAAGTATTTACCCATTTGGAGAACCATTTATGAAGAAATTTGATTTATATCATAATACTAATAAAAACGAGCAAAATATCATTAAAAATAGAAACAGGTTTATTGAATTGTCTAAATGGATATTAAGCTATTCGGATGGTAATACTTCATTACAAGAAATATCTAAAATATCCAAAAATAAAATAAAAGATCTTATAAAAGTAAAAAATATACTTCTCAAAAAGAAATTAATTTTAAAAATATAAATTTATAGTCGGTAGTGAAAATTATATAAAATAAATAAAAATATATGCCAGAAGCAAATAAAATTAATATTCAAATAAAAAGAAATATAATGTCTGGTGAGGAGAAAATCCTGAAAGGAATTGATAAGATTAAATCATTAAAAAGAAAAATTATATTAATTGTAAAAAAAAATAAGCTTATTGGAACAGTAACTGACGGTGACTTACGAAGATCTTTCTTTCTCAACAATCGTAATTTTAAATTAAAAGATGTAATGAATAGAAAACCAAAGGTAATAAAAAATGGTTTTAAAAACTTTAAATTAAAAGAGGAAGAAATATTCAAAATCAATTACGTTCCTGTTTTAGATAAAAATAATAACCTCATAGATCTTAAAAATCTAAATACTGCCTCAAAAATTGAATTTGAAAATCATGTTATTATATTTGCAGGAGGATTTGGGAAAAGACTTTATCCTTTTACAAAAAAAATACCAAAACCTATGCTTAAGATTAAAAATAAACCAAATCTCGAAACATTAATAAAACAAATAAAAACTTCAGGCTTTAAAAATGTTGTTGTTTCACTTTTTTACAAAACCAAATATTTTAAAAAAAAATTTAAGGGAAAAAAAATTAATTTTTTTACAGAAAAAAAACCTCTTGGAACGGCTGGAAGTTTAGGGCAAATCAAATATAAAAATAATCTTCCAATAATAGCTATCAACGCTGATTTAATTTCTGATTTAGATATTAAAAATTTAATGTTTTTTCATAATTCTAATAAATCAGATTTCACAGTAAGTGTTAAAGATCGATCATTTGAAATTCCATTTGCAACAATTGACATAATGAATAACAATATTAAAAATTTGGAGGAGAAGCCAAAAAAACACTATTTTTTTAATGCTGGAATTTACATGATAAACCAAAACCTAATTAAAAAGCTAATTTCTAAAAATGAAAAGATTGATATGACAGATTTAATTAAAAGAGCATTAAAAAGAAAATATAAAATAAGACCTTTTTACCATCACGAAAAATGGATTGATTATGGAACACTTAAAGAATACTTGAAAGTAAGATAGTGAATTATTTAAATATAAATAGATTAGAAGAAAAAATTTTTGGAAAAAAATCAAGATTTTCTCTAAAAAAAGAGCAGGAAAAAGAGCTTTACCGATCCTTAAAAAATTCAAACATCCTTATAGCAGGAGCGGCTGGCTCAATTGGCAGAACGTTTTCTCTTAAACTTAAAAATTATAAAATTAAGAAATTAATTTTTTTAGATAAAAATGAAAACTCACTAACTCAGTTAAATCGTGAGATAAACTTATTGTTTAAAAATAATATTTCTAGGGAATATATTTGCCATGATATTAATGATTTGAACCTTCAAAAAATTTTAAGAAATTTAAAGATAAATCATTTTTTTAATTTTGCTGCCCTCAAACATGTAAGAAGTGAGGAAAATATTCACTCTTTAACATATTTATTTAAAACAAATTGTATAAGTCCTTTCAAAATAGGTAACTTAAAAAATTTAAAGTCTTTAAAAAAAATTTTTTTTATTTCAACCGATAAAGCTGCTTATCCATCAAGTCTTATGGGTTGTTCTAAAAGGATAATGGAGAATGAACTTTATCAAATAAAAAAAAAAGATAAATCAAAATTTGTCTCAACGGTAAGATTTGCCAACGTATCTTTTTCTAATGGAAGCTTACTTGAAAACATATATAAAAAAACATTGTCCAATTTTCCCTTTGGAATTCCAAATTCAACAAAGAGATATTTTGTCACTCATTCTGAAGCGGCAGACTTATGCTTTATTTCATTATTAAACGAAGCAAATAATTCAATAATTATTCCATCTTATAAAACTATTGGTGAACAAATACTTTTAAAAAAATTAGCAGTAAAAATTGTTAAACTACTAAAAAAAAAAACCTGTTTTCGTTAAAAAGATTCACAAAATCAAAAAGGATTTTCAACAAATTGTTTTAGAAACTGGTGCTATTAAAGGACAGAAAAATAAAGAATTTTTTTATGAAGATAAAGAGATAGTAAAAGATTTTAAGGGAGACATTAGAGTTAAGAAAATTTCTTTATATAAAAATACTAACTCAAAAAATTATAAATCTTTTCTTAAAAAAGCAAAAAATTTGAAAAATTATTCATCATTTTTTGGTAAAACATTTTCCAATAAATATTTTTCAAAAAAGAATAAAAAGAGGGTTTATCTAAAGAATATTATTTAGCAATCAATAGAGATCTTTCCATGAAAGTTTATGTTCATCCTTAACATTTTTTCTTAATTTTTTGCCCAACAGTTTTTTATAAAACAAAGGAGAAATACCGCCTCCTGGTCTTTTTGCAATTATATTTAAGATACTTATTTTTTTATTTTTTTTTATACTGCCGAGTGCATATAAACTTCTTCTTGCATTAATTCTAGATTTTTTTTCTGCCTTATAAATTGTTCTATTTGATGAAGATCCATTTATTGAATCTAATATTGAAATATTTTTTCTGAATTTTAAAAAATCCTTATAGTCCATTGAATGAAAATGATCATTATTTTTTTTTCCCTTGAATTTATCAAGTGTAAAATGTTTTTCGATAATGCTTGCACCTTTTTGATAAGCATCTATTAAAACTGTACCGCTTGCGTCAGGAATTGTGTGATCTGAATATCCTATAACTAGACTATTAAATTTTTTTTTTAATAATGGAATTATTTCTAAATGAGCATCCTTATATTTCGTAGGATACGAAAGAATACAATGCATCAATGCTAAATCCACTTTTGGATAATTTCTTGTAATATAATTTTTAACATATTTTATTTCTTCGAAATTACTAGCTCCGGTCGAAAGCAAAATTGGTTTGTTAAATTTTGAAACTTGATCCAACAACATAAGATTTGTTAAATCTGCCGAGGCAATTTTAAAAAATTTAACGATTTTGTTTAAAAATATCGCAGAGTTTAGATCAAAGGGTGTAGATAAAAATTCAACTTTGTAATGGTTGCAGATTTTTTTAAGTTTTATATATTCAGCTTCTTTAAATTTGTCATATTTCTTAAATAGTTTAAACTGACTTTTAATATTTACCTTTTTCAAATCCCAGTAGTAAGGACTTTTTTTTGCAGCTATTGTTTCTGCAGTATAGGTTTGAAATTTGACAGCATCTGCGCCTCCTATTTTCGCTTGTTTAATTATTCTTTCGGCAATATTGAGACTGTTTTCGTGATTCACGCCTACTTCTGCGATTAAGTATGGATTAGAATTTTTTATTATTTGTTTAAATTTCATTAATGTATTTATTTATTAGTAAATATATATTTTTAAGTCCATTTTTTTTAAAATTTTTAACATTTTTTTTCTTTATTTTTTTATAGTAACTATAATTGTTTGACAATTTATTTAATTCTATTGAAATTTCTTTCAATTTATTAGGTTTATAAAATTTTCCGTATCCTTTTTTTTGGAAATATTTTCCTCTAGATACCTCAGTTTTTTCGGATGATACTAACACACATGGAATTCCAAAAAATGAGAGTTCATATGAAAAGTTTCCACACCCAGATATGGCTAAGTCAACTTTTTTATAAATCTCAGAAATTTTTTTTACATTAGTAAATTGTTTAATCTTTATATGTTCATGCTTTTTAAATCTTAATTTTAATTTTTTTGGCGTCTTTATAATACATTTATTAATCCTATCTTTATCTAGATTATCTATACACTTTATTATTTTTCTTAAATTATTAAATGCATCTGTGGCTCCTTGGTTTATGAATAATGTATATTTTTTCTGTCTCTTTTTTTTTATTGAAAAAAAAGACTCTGGATATGGGTACCATCTTGGACCAGAATAATTATTTTTAGAGAGCTCAAGTGGATTTATATTAATTAACTTTTTATGAAATTTATACTTATTATCAAAAGCAATGTATTTTGTATTATTCTTAAAAAGTTTTTTATAATATGTTTTAAAATCGTAGATAACTAGATTGTGATTATTTTTACTTAAAGTTTTATTTATAAATTTTAGATTCTTATTTACCAAAAACCTGCAATTATGTTTTTTTGCTATTTTTTTAAAAATCTGTTTAGATCTATAAAGATGTCCTTTACCTATCTTTTTTGAAAATTCAGTAAAAAATAAAATTTTTTTTTTTATTGGCATAAGTTTTTTAAACATAAATATGTTAAAAATGATATAAAAAATAATGCATAAAAGTTTAATCGTTTCTGGATATAAAGGTTATATAGGATCACATTTTTGTAAAATTCTAAAAAAAAAAGGGATAAGATTTTATAAATTTGATTTCGAAAAAAAAAAAAAAAAATTTAAGAATTTTTCTCATTTTTTCCATTTTAGTTTTGATATAAATATTAAAAAAAACTCTCTTAAAAAAAATGAAAAAAGGCTATTAAAAGTTCTAGATATATGTAAAAAAAATAATATTAAATTAATTTTTCCAAGCACATGTACCTACAAATATAGTAGAAATAATAAAAGAATCTCAAATAAAATTTTTGCAATTAATAAATACTCTCGGTCAAAAATCCGTTGTGAGAATAAAATACTAAATTATTCGAAAAAATATAAATTAGATTACTTTATTTTTAGAATCTTTAACGTTTACGGTGGAAATAATTTTAATAGAGGAGTTGTATCTGACTTGATAAATAAATTTAGAAAATATAAAACTTTTAATCTTCATTATTCTCAAAATACTAGGGACTTTATTAACTTAGATGATTTATCAAATTTGTTTTTAAAAAGTTTATTAATAAATAAATCTGGTGTATTTGATGTTGGCAGTGGAAAATCAATATCTATTAGAAAACTTGCGGTATCTATTAAAAAAGTTTTTAAATTTAATTCAAATTTAATCTTCGTAAAACCTGTTAAATCTTCAAAGAATAATTACTCTAAATCAAATATCTATAATACTAAACTTGTTTTTTCTTGGAAACCTAAAATAGATTTAATCAAAGGTTTAAAAAATTTAAGATTTTAATTTTATTTAAAAATTTTTTTCAGTGCATAAATCAAGCCAATTGAGCTATTAGTACTGGTCAGCTACACGCGTTGCCGCGCTTCC
>MDTB01098249.1_pt1 | contig 21096 bp, 23 predicted proteins | sample 811161 | NCBI WGS metagenome assembly MDTB01 (sample SAMN05326650, study PRJNA326480) | marine metagenome | isolation source: seawater | place: Mediterranean Sea | collected 2009
AGCAACGTATCTAAACTTTTGCAAGTCTTTGGCAGACTTTGATTTCCAATATGAATCTGGTATTAATTCTTTTGATAATTCACTTTCTAATTGTTTAATTACTTTGTTTAATTTTTCTTGTGAAGATTTTCTAATATTAAAAGGAACTTTATAATTGTTTCCTATTTGAGCCCATTTCTTTTTTAAACTTGATATTAATTTTATTTTATTGTTATGGTCAAAGGCACCTCTCTGAATATCAGATTGAAATTTGTCTATACTATTAACATGGTCTTCTTTAGTACCAGTAAGTTGAGAATACCATTCATCCATTATTTTTCTAGCTTCACCAGTCATTCCCTTTGCTCTAGTTTGCTGAAAAGGGTCTGACTCATAAAGATTAATAGCTATTCTATCAATAACTGAACCATGTAATCCTTCGGAAGTTGAAATTCCATTTTTATTTACTTGCTCATCTATAATTGCATTTCTAGTTGGTTCCCAATATAGTTTTTCTTTTTTTGTATATTTATCAATATATTTTTTTGGCATACCAATTTTACCTTCTTCATCCTCAACTCCAAACATTTTATTAAATTCTTTATCTTTGAACCATTTTTTATTTGTATTTGGTATTCTCCTTCTTCTTAATTTGTAATAAATGCTATCATTTATATTTTTATTAAAATTACTCCATTCTTCAGCTGCACTCATTACATCATCAAACTTAGGAGCTCTTTGTTCTCCAGAATTTTCCCACATTGTTTTACCAGTTGCATTTAAAAATGAATTATATTGACCAAGCATTTCTTTTAATATAGCTTTGTCTAAAACAGATAAATCAGTTTCTTTGTAAGTAGCGTTTTTACCTTCACCTTGTTGTATAACTTTTCTAAATATTCTTATTCTTTCTCCATTAGCAGATTTACCAGTTTGCTTCATCATATTAACCAACCCTGGCCCTTCTTTTGAAGCTTGCTCAGCTGTCATAGATTTTTCTCTATCTGGAAATAAAAAATCATCTCTCCATGTTCTTAAATTACCCGCTATATCTGGATTTAATTTACCATCTCCATCTATAATGTATTGAGTTTCAAGAGCAGACCTTGTAAAATAATCTAAATTTTCATAATCTAAAAATATTCTATAATTAGTATTTTCATTTCCTAAAATTAATTTAGGAGATGTTTTTACACCATCCACTTCTCTCACAAGGTCTCCACCCAATAAAAAACCATCATTAGCATCAATTCTTCTACCAAGTTTTTCTAAAGCTCCTAATGTTCTGGGAACTTTTTGCACTGTACCTATGTTCTTTGTCCATTGTTCAGCATCAGCTATACTTGCCCATCTATTTTTGCTTTCAATAGATGAAGCTGCACTAAAGTTTGGTTCTGATTTATCTTTATACCTAGCAGGGTCAACTCCTTGAACCCAATGTTGAGAAGTTCTTTCTATATGGTCATACATATCTTTTTTATGGCTAAAGAAATAATCAGCTTTATCAACATCATAATCACCTTCAAAAACATTTACCACATCAAGACTACTTAATTGTATAGAATTGCCATATGTTTTCTCTAGAAATCCTTTTAATCCCATAATTGCTAAGTCGTTAGGTCTAGTTCTAGGTTTCCTATTAACAATAACACCAATTTGAAGATTGCTATTGTATTTTTTATTCATTCCATCTATAGCTCCATAAAGTTGGCCTAAAGTACCATTTTGTAACAATTCAATTTGTTCTTTTACATACTTTTCTTTTTTCTTAGCATCTATTTTTTTATTGTTTGATAATTCTTCAACAACTTGATTTACATCTAGAATCTCCTCACCTCTAACAAATCTCATTTCAAATTTATTTTGATGCAATTCAGATAAAGATAAAAGTTGTTCACCATAAGGTAATAAAACTTCACCTCTCATAACCATTTTACCATCTTTGTTAACAAGAGTAGGTTTTAATCTGTTTTTAACATCTGGCGTTTGAATCATTATTGCTTGTCCACCAAACCTATGAGAATTATTTGTATCTTTTTGATTAGTTGTAGATTTATAATTATTAATTAAAGAATTAATAAAAAAAGAATAAAGTTTGTTCTTTGTCATATTAGAACTGTAACTCATTGGATTTGCATCTCTAGAAAAAGAAGAAAACCAAACCATATTATTTATGTGACTTAATCCTTGATTAGCTTGTAAGTCTGGAATCATACCTTCTTCAGCTATTTCATCTATCATAAATCTTCTCATAGCTATTGGGTCGTAAGCTGCGTATTTTAATGATTCTAAATTAGAAGACAACTTTCCTCTATAAAGGCTATTAAAAAGGTTTCCACTTTCAGTATTATTTGCATAATTATAATCAGACATTCCCATAGCAGCTGCTACAAAATCTTTATCTGCACCAGGCATTATACCTAAAGCATCTAATGGTATTTTTCTTATTTTACCTTCACCAATAGGTCTTCCAGATTTACTACCTGCAAAATAAGACCATGGTCTGTTTATTAAACTTGAATCAAGACCTTCTTTTGCTTTGCCTTCATTAAAAATCTTAGCTCCAGATTTTGTAAGTAATATATCTATACTAGGATTATTCTTAAAAAAAGAATTTAAACTTTTAGAATTAACAAATAAAGTTTTACCAAGTAACAATGGAGCGTTTTTACCACCAGATGTTATTACTGGTTTAATTGGATTTCTAGAATTTGGGTCATGTCCTTGTATTGCATGAGCAAATGTCATTACTTTATCGGAAACAAAAGATATACTATCAAAAGCAGAAACACCTTTATATGCGTCTCCAATCATATCATCCCAAGTCCAATCTTTATAATCTTCACCAAATTCTTTTCTTATAATTTTTTCAGTTTCAGTTCTAACTGTATTGTCAATAGATTCATCATTCCAAATTGATACTCCAAAACCTTTAGATTTAACAATATCGTCTAATACGTCAGCATGTTTCCTTCTACCTAAAGCTCTATATCCATTTGCTATTTCTTGTACAAAATTTCCATCTTGTCTTACAAATTTTTTCGTTTGAAATAATTTTATTCTACCACTGATTTTATTAGCATTTTTACCATTTAAAAAATCAATATACAATTGGTCTCCATCAGAACCAATTAACATTTCTTTGTAAGTTAATCTGTGTAAAACATGTTCGTATTCATCACGAGTTACTATACCATCATCGTCATTCATTCTTTTTAATATATCTGCATCTTCTTTTCTTTGAGTATCTGGTATTCTAGAATCTTCACCATATTGATTAACATATTCTTCCCATTTAGGATTCATGTTTTTTAATTGAGAATTTTCAACAGCTATCCCATCAATGCCTTTACCAATTCTAAAAACAGCAATTCCCTTACCCTCAATAGGTTCTCCATCTATATCTGTTTTTTGATTCATAACTCTAAGAAATTCTCTTTTAATTCCTAAAGCTTGTTCTCTTGTGTCTTTATCTAAATTATTAGCATCAGCTGAAAAAACATCTATTTGTCTTTCTCTTGTGTATCTACCATCTATTGTAATATAGACAGGACTTGTTGCATCTATGTAGTAAGGTTTAATGTCTAAATCTTTATATAATGCATCCATTCTTGAAAATTGGACTACATCTTTATCTTTAACTACTTTTCCATGTTTATATTTTAAAACTTCTACTTCAATTTGAGCTCTTTGTTTTGTAAGTAATCCTATAAAATCATCAAAAAACTTTTGTCCTATTTTTCTCATTGCTTGTGGAGTATGAACTGGATTCCCAAGTAAATCAGAATCTTTTCTTTCTTTAGGAGTCATAGTCAACTTAGCCCATTCATCATTGTGATTTTTTACATGAATGTTAGTAAGGAATTTTTTAACTATATCTGTGTGTACTAAAAGATTATCTTTGTTGTCATATATAATATTTTGAAAATCTTCAGATTGCTCTTTTGATGTTTTTCCAGATGAGTCTTCTCCCATCCATCTATATTTTTTCCAAAATTCTTGAATTGTAATTTGCCTACTACCATCTTTTTCTTGAACGCTTTCATCCATTCTATTTTTCATTCCACGTTCTATTTTTTCATATTGCGATTCTGCATATTTTTGGTCATATCCATACATATCCATATTCTTTTCAATATCTTTAACTAATTTTTCATTTAGTTTTTCCATATTAAATTTGTACCGACCTCGACCAGCACCTTTTGGTTTAACAATAACACCAGCTTCAGTTAACCAACTCATTAATCTGTTATGTCCTAAACCAGAATCTATAAAAGATTGAATTTGTTTTCTTAAAGACTCTGTTGATGTTTTTGTAGATGGTAAAAGATTCATAAATTTTGTTATAGCAACAATTCCATCAACTTTACTAGATTCAGTTCCTATTACTTTCTCATTGATAGCTACAAGCATATCTTTTTCTAGAACTCTTAATGTTCCAGCTTCTTCAGAAACTATACCTTTACCACTAGACACAACTTTATCAACAAAAGAATTATACTTTTGAACCATTTTATATTCATCACTATCTTTTTGATGCATATCTAGATTAATTCTTTTTATTGTAAATCCAGCAGCTTCTCCCTCAACTGAAGCTCCAAAAGAAACCATATTTAATTCAGATAAACTAAATAAAGCATCAGCATCGCTAAGAGTTAATTTTGTTTTTTGTATTCTATCAGAAATAATATAATCTACAATTTGATTGTGCATCCAATCGTTTTGCAAATTAGACTTTATATTAAATCCTCTATTAGCAAGAAATTCTTTTGCTGCGTAAATATCTTCACCTTGTATTTGTTTTTTTGAAGGTGGGTCATCACTTGCAACTTTATATCCACCAGATGCAGATTGTATAGTTAGCAATCTTCCTAAGAACCTTCTAGCTTCTTGGATAGTTCCATGTCTTTCCACATCAAAAGATTGTTCATCAAATTGTAAATTTTTTATATCTTTTCTTATTATAGATTCAAATGAACCTTTAGGACTATAAAGAATATCAACTTGGTCTAAAACAGAAGCTACTTGATTTCTTTCTTTGTAAGATGGTTTAAATATTGCACCAACAGCTTCAGCTGACCTTAAAGCAACATTCCTAGATAGTATATCTATATAATCTGTAAAATTGTCATGGAAATTAAATTTATCTGCAAAGTGTCTGTTGTCTGGGAACTCTTGTTGTATGCTAATTTCAGCATCATCTACAATTTTATATATATCCCTTAATAATTCTGGAGACCTAATATCTTTTTCTTGTTGTTCTCGAGATGGGTTTTTATCTCTTTTTCCAATTAATTCAGTAGTGGTAAGGACTTGATTAAAACTAGCAATTTTATGTACTAATGCTTCTTGAGCTTCTCTACCAGTTAAAGCTTCTCCTTCTTCATTTCTTAAAATATCTCCAAAATCACCATCTCTTGCTCTTTGTTTTAGTTCTTCACTAACTCTTACTCTTATAGGTATTCTATTTGATATGTTTAATTCATTATCTACATCAGATGATTTTACAGATTCAACTATATCATCAAATCTTTGTTCAAAATCTTTAGTAGAGGATAATGTTTTCTTATCTAAAAATATTTGAACATCTTCAGATGTTCCTTTTCTTAAAGAAGGTTCAATAGAATACAAAGCTTCTAATACTTCATTTGCTTCTTTAATTGAAACATCTTCTTGTAGTTTTATTTCTTTTGTTTCACCATGTTGCTTTAAAGATTGATACAATACATCAAATTTTGGATTTTTTACTTTTGGGTCAGTACTGCTTTGCTCACCTTGTTTTAATATTGCTCCAGTTATGTCTGGAGAATCTGACAATATTCCTAATTCTTTTGCTTTTTCAACAACTCTAGTCATATCAGAATCTCTTAAAGGACTATTAATTGAACTTTGTCTTGCATCAAAAGTAGGTATTCTTGATAATTGACCTGGCCCCATCCCAAGAGTCATTAAGTTAGCTCTTACTTGATTGATTTCCCTAGACCTCATGTCAAACTTCGCAGGGTTCTCATGTCTCTGAATCCAAGCTCCAATTAAGAAATGAGGCAACAATTCATGCACTCCCATTTCAGCACCTTTAAAAGCCATGTCTGCAAAAGAATGAGCATTAAACAATACTCCACCTAATATCATTTTCGGCCAAACAGCTGCAAGGTTTTCTACAGCAGCTTTATTAGCATATGACATTAATTCTTTACCATATTTTTTCTTTTTCTGTTCTAAGAAGTTTATTAATGCTTGTTTTGATTCACCTTTAAATGTATCTGATATTTGATAAAGAACTCCATTGTCATCTAATAAATTAACTGCAGTTGCTGTTTTGCCCTTGTATTTGATATTTACAATATAATCTTCAACCGGGCCTACAGGTTGTTTATCTACTAAATCACCAGCATCTCTCATCTTTCTTTGATTTTTAGCGCTTCTACCAAAAAACATTGCAGTAGAATCTAGTTGTTCTTTAGTTAATTTTTTATATACATCTTTTCTTCCAAATGCAGACCTAACTCCATGCATAAAATCTTTCTTCCAAGAAGCCCCACCTCCTTTTGGAGTTAACCAAGCAACTTGAGAAAATGCAACACCAGTTCCTATTCCCCAAAGAGGAGCAGTCCAATCAAAATCACCATCTTCAATCATGGTAACTCCTTCAAAGACTGTATCAATCATTCCAAACATAACTGAATCATTTAATAAATGAGCCAACACCCTCTGAGCTTTTGGTCTACTAGCAAGTATTCCACGTTCTGCAAGTATTCCATAGAAATCTTGAATAGGTCTTTTGAATACATTGTCTGTAAACATTTTTTGAATATTAGTCTTGTCTCTTATTGACAAAGAACCAGATTGAATACCTCTATCTAAATAAGCATTTAAATAATCTTGAGTTTTATTTGCAAACTCTTGACCTTTAAGATTAGGATTTATTTGAGCTCTTTGAGCAAGATTTCTATATCCACCAGTGACTTCTTGAATTGTTTTATCTGTTAACCCTTTACTCTTACCAAACTTAGCCATACCCTTAACAACATCATCAACATGTTGTTTTCCAGTGCTTTTAATAATGCTTTTACTTACACCTTGTAATACTTTAGCACCTACTTTCATAGGAGCACCAGCTACAAAACCTGCAAATCCGCCTACTGCACTAGTCCATTTTGCATAAGGGTCTTCAAAATCAATAAACTCTTCTTCTTCTACTAAAGCACCAGGAATACCAAAAGCTGCTGTATCTGCAAAAGTCCACAGCCCAGCTCCAACTGCATTAAGAACACCACTATCTGAAGACCTTTCAGCAGGAGCTTGCGCAAGCCAAGATTCAAACATATTAGCAGAAGTAGGTTGTTCTTGTTGTTGTGGTTGCGAAGATTGAGTAAATAATTCTCCAGTAATTGGTTGAGGATTTTTTCCAGAGATAGCTTCTAAAGCATCGCTAATTTCAGTTAAACTTGCAACTCTTCCTCTTTTCTTAAGTTCTTCTTGTATGTTTTTAGTAAGATTATCTGCCATGTCAAATCTTATTCAGAACCAGTTAATTCGCGCCATTCCTTATAATATTTATATACATCACTGGCTGCTATTCCAAGAGCTATAAAATCTGCAATTGGAACAGCTGGCGAATCAGCCATTGCGACCACTCCAGCTTTAGCTGCAATAATAGGAAATTTACTTGCTAAGAAATTTGAAAACGTTCTAGCAACAGCTGGGACTGCTTTTGTTTTACGAACATGATTAAGCAATATGCCAGTAGAAGCTACTTCACCAACTGTTTCTCCAGTCTCACCAGCAACAGCTTCCCCAATCATAGGTAATACAATTGGAGCTGCGAAAGTTCCCACGCTTATTGCAGTTGGACTTTTCCAATTTATATTAAGGTCTTTTGCCCATTTAAACTTAGAAGTAACAGATTCTAATCCTTTAGCCATAGTGGTTTGAGATTTACCATATTCTAAAGCTTGCTTCATTAATTCTTTTTTACCAGCTGGAGTTTGTGCAAATTTTTTAGTCATCCTTACCATTCTTCCTGTTGAATCTCTATATTTATATTTTTCTCCAAAATCTTTAGCGTTCATCATAGAGGCATCGTTTCTAATTTTTGTTGAAGTATTTTCAGATACCATGTCCATAAATTCTTTAGCAGCTACTCGCTTTTGAGATTCAGTTATTCCTCCTATAATTGCAGTAGTTAATCCACCTACTTTTAATACATCTCCAGTGCTAACCCCTTCATCATCTACTGCAACATCTTTCTTTTCCTTCATTGTTAACCATGCATCTACTTTATCTGTTTCTTGCATAACTTTTGGGTCTGTAGGTTTTTGTGCTTCAAATTCACTTTGAACTTCTGGCCCAAACATTCCAAATCCACTTTGTATTTTTGTGTCACCTTCAGCAAATTCAAATTTTTCTTTTAGTATCTTTGCTTCATTTTCTTTGACTTTTCTTGCAGAAATAACAGTTTCTTGTAATTTTTGTATATTGCCAATTCTTTTTAAAGAATGCATTAAATTAATGTCAACGTCTGGAGTATCTTTATCTGGAGCTATAGAAAGAGTGGTTGAAACTTGATTAGCTAAATTAATAATAGAAGTAGGGTCTTGTGTATTTCTAAATGTCCATAATGCAGTAGCTATAGTATTTGCATTTTGCTTATGAAAACCTCCATATGCTTTTGTTTTTAATTTATCAGATAAATCTTCTAATGCATCTTCTCTATCATCTGGGTCATCTATTCCAGTAGGAACTAAAGCCATAGCATTAGAAAGACCTGAATTTAATATAAAATCATTAGCCGTATTAATCTTTGCTTGTGTATTTGCTTTTTCAAGAACATCAAGTTGCAATCCAAATGTTTTAATATCAGATGCTCTTTTTTGCATAGCAAACTGCATAAATGCTAATGATTCTTGCACATCAGCTCTTTTACGCTGAGATTGAGCTGTTAAAATTTTATCTAATGCTTGTAGAGCTTGTCTAGCCATTTAAAACATATCCATTAAATTGCCAAAAAATCCTTTTTGATTAGCTTGTTGGTCAGCTAATGCTTTTTGAGCTATAGCTTGTTCTTTTTGAGCTTTTAAGTCTGCTTTTTTAACTTCTAAATCACCTTCTATTTGCCCAATCATTTTACCATATTGGTCAACTGTGTCTTGGCTTGTTGATTCATATAAATCTTGCAATGATTCTTGGTCTTTAATTTGTTGCTCTGAAATACCACTTGCACTTACCATTCCACCAGTTTTTTGAATTGTTTGTTTTGCTGATGTTTCTGATTCTTCAGATTTTTGAGAAACTGCTTTTGTAAGACCTTCAAATGTTTTTTGAGTTTCAAGTTCAGCAACTTTCTTTTGAGCATCAGCTGTTTTTACAATATTTTTATCTTGCTCTGCTAAATTTTTTAATTTACTATCTTGTAAAGCCGATTGAGTAGCTCCAGCTTGTCTAGATAAATTCTTTTGACCACTTCCTTCTACAACATTCATAGCAAATGTAGCCACTGCTATAGCAGCTGGAATCCACTTTTCTTCTATCCCTGTATATGGATTCATTGTTCCAGCTCCAATTGAATCAACAAGTTTTTCACCTTGTTTACCATATATATCCATTAAAGTTTTTTCTTGTGAATTAACATGCCACATTTTTCCAGAACCAGGGCCAGTTTTTGTAGTCTTAGTAAGGTAAGTATCTCCATGTTGACCTTTTGAAGATTCTTTAGATAAATGTTTTTCAGCTAAATTCATGATTGCAAAGCTTCCCAAGCTGTTTGACTAGTATCCCCACTTGAATGAAATTGATTTAATAAATCTTGATAACTTCCTCTATTTTTTAAAGCATCTTCATAAGAAACAATTTTTTGCTTATTTCCAGAAGAAGAAGATTTAGAAGAAGAAGGTGGTGTATATAAAGAATTAGGGCTTATTTCAAAGTTACCGTTTGTTTGATTACCTTCCCATTCTCTATACATATTTTGTTGTTTAGCTTTAGCCCCTTCAGTTCCTAATTTTTTATTTTTAATTTTTTGGTCTCCAATTTTAGTTGTTCCTATTCCAAACATTTGACCAAGAATATTTCCTTCCGCTTCTTGACCAGTTGCTTTTTCAATAGCCTCAATATCTTCCACTGTAGATTCATACGTTCCATACATAGTATCAGCAAGAGATAAAGTATCAGTAATAGTTCCAACTGTATCACTTAAAGTTTTAGATTTCATTTCGTAGTCCTTATCTACTAATTGACTTCTCCATGAAAAACTATCAAGGCCAATTTGACCACTTTTTTCTTTAGCCTCAGCTTGAGCTGCTGATTTATAGGCAGTAAATAAACTCATATTTAATATAGACCTTTACTATTTAATTTAACTAACATACTATTTTTTTCCAACAACATTATGAAGTATGCGCATTATCTGAAACACTAAAAGTTTGTGTTTCTCCAAATGGTTGAAACGATACATTTATTTGACTTTTCATAATAGCTTTGTTGGATGTTCCAACAGAACTACTTCCACTTGCATTATTACCTCGCAATCCAATATCAATAACTAAATCCCAATAATTAGTTACATGAATCGCACCCACTCCATTCTCAGACCAAACTGCACTACTCCCCGCGGCATGATTAATAGGTGCAAATTGATGTTGTCCATAAATAGCAATCCTATCAACAGGAGCATAATATGTATTTCCATCACTATTATCAGAAGCATTAAACAATGCGCTACCTAAAGAAGTAAAATCACTATTAGTGTTTCCTGTTCCTAATGTTGCAATACTGTCTCCAGCAAGGTCTGTTCCTTTTGAATCTTTTGCATCATATACCCCATTTGATAAAATATATTCATGATTTATTGAAGCTGCTGATGCATAATGTTGGTCGTCAGTAACTGTATATGTTGACCTTACTTGAGGCCTGTGTTTAAAATATTTTTCTCCATTACCATCTTTAACATGCCCAGATGCATTATTAATTCTTGACAATAAATGATGTTTAACAAAATGTGAACAATAATCACCAAAAGGATTATCTCTATTTTGATACCAAGTTCGTGTTTCATCAGCAGTGCCAGTTATATTATTTCCATTATCTAACCATTGATATGTACTACCACCATCTGTTGTTTGTGCCATAGGAGGAGTTAATTCCGAAAGCGCTTCTCCACCAACAGCAGAAGTTAATCCACTTGGAGTTGCTATTCCACCAGACAATGACATTCCTCCACAAACATGAAAAACAAAACAATCATAATCCCCAAAAGAATGTTTCATTCCATCTCTACCTCTATCATGTAATGTTTGAGCAGAATTTGGAGTATTGCTTCCATCTCCAGCAGTTGTCATGCCTGCAAAAGCAGAAGAATGTTCAATTTCATTTGGCACTGAACCTGAACTTGCAGTATCTCTATCATTTAAATGTTGAACAAAATCGCTACTAGCATCATTGTCATCATGGTTAATTACATTAACATATAAAAGACCTGAAAAAAATCTTCTGTCTGGAATTTTTATATATTTCTTTACTTGATATATATGAACATTATTATGTATTTCATTTCCCATAATTAACTCGGATATGCTTCAAAAGCAGCAGGTTCTTTATAAACATTTAACATAGTAAAATTCTCCTTAAAATCTTCATAACCAGTTGAAAAGTGATAAATATTTTTTTTCATTTGAATACCACATGCAAGAAAACCAGTTGGAGCATCTGTAGCTCCATGTAAAAATAATGCACCTGATGTGCTGGCTCTAGCAACAACATTTCCATTAGTATTGATAATTGTTTCACCAACTGAATCAATAGTTATAGAAGAACTTCCATCTAATGTAAATGTTCCTGTTACATCCATTTCTGGAGTACTATCATTTTTAAATGCAAATCGTTCTGTTCCTCCGTTTTTAAATATGACATCATTATTAGTTCCTGCCGTATCTAGTATAATACTATCAACTGAATCCATAGTTATATCACCATCAGCAGTTATATTTATATCAGCAGCTGCGGCTGCGTTATCTACCGTTGTAATATTTAATACCCCATTAGAAGCACCTGCGATAGTAATTGTATCTGAAGTAGATGGAGTCATTTGAATTTGGTCATCTGTAATAACCAATGTACCAATAGTAAAATCAGTAGTTGCATCTATTGTTGTTCCTACTATAGTACCAGCAGAAACAGCTCCTATTGCAGTAAAATCACCAGCAGCTTGACTATTTGCACCTATAACAGTTCCATCTATTGCACCACCATTTATATCTGCGGTTGGAATAATTGTTGAACCTGTAAAAGTAACACTACCATCAGCAAGGGTAATTAAATCTGTGTCATCAGTATGCCCTATTGAAGCTGCGTTTATATTAACATTATCTATAACAGCTTGAGTTATTGCGCTGTTTGTTCCTAAAGTAACATTATCAATTTCGCCATTAGCAATGTCTACTTTTGAAATATCTACCTCTCCAGTTCCATTTGGCGTAATAGCAATGTTTCCATTAGCGCCATCAGTTATTGTTATAGAACCTGTTGTAGAATTTCCTGTCTTTAAAGTAACATCATAATCTCCTAAAGATTGAAAAATTCCAGCGCCTGTATTCCCTCCAGATTTAAAAGAATTTGCTGATATATCTTTTGAACCAGCGTTCCAATGATTTGTTAAAGCTCTACTTCCATCTTTTAACAAAGCATCTTCAGAAGCACTATTACTTGTTCCACCGCTAGAAGTAACTGATATATTATTAATTCTTATTGATGCTTTTTTATCAACAACTGGAGGAGCGGGAGTATCATACATTTTATTACTATATAATTGATTATTATATCTAGTATAATTAACTAATCCAACTCCAGAAACATATCTTTTTAAAGATTCTCCTTCTTGAATTTCTTTTACAGTTGGTGGCCCTTGTTTTACTCTTGCCATTATCTTGCGCTTTTCATTCTATATATTATAGAAATATCATTTATTGAAAAATCAGCTGCCGCTGTTCCAGTAATTATTAATTGAAAACTATATATATTGTTTATTGATGAAACTGGTTTTAATTCTGCAAGAACCCAATCATCAGTTCCAACATTTTGTAAAGGAGTAGTATCTGAATTTGTATTATCAGAACTTCCGCTACCGTCATCTATTGTTCTATAAAAAGGAGCAGTTGTATCTGTATCTCCATTAATAGAATATTGAATATTAACATTAGTCCCATTTCCTTTATAAGAAATATATGCTTTATATATTTTTTTTCTTACACCTGGTTGACCAAAATCAATATCTTTAATCTTAAAAGAAATTGAAGATGAAGAAGCTGGTGTATCACTCCATTTTTTTGGAGTAGATGAAGTAGCATAAACTAAATCACCGTTCCAATCATTTATAAAATTAGATTTTATAGCATCTTCAAATTTTGCTGAACTGCTTTTTATCCAACTAGTTGTTATCATATCATATATATAACAAGACCCATTTCCATCAGCAGCTCTATCGTCAACTACAAATAATTGTCTTTTTTTTGGAAAATATCCAACCATAGGATTATATGAACCTGAATTTAAAAATGTATTCCAAGTGGATTCTTTAATTTTTCTTACACCTTCTTTTTCTAAAAGATTGTAAACTGTTCTTCCATCATATAAATAGCATCCATATCTATTTGCCCAAGCTATTCCAAAATCTGTTTTACAAACAGATGCTGGATTATTTACTCCTTTATGTCTGTGAGTTGATTCTAGCACTTCTATTTGACTAGATACATTAATTATATATAAAGTGTTTTGTTTAAATTGAAGTATTTTTTCACCAAATTCAATCATTGCAGTAATTTCTTCACCATCATCAACAGCGGCTTCTATTTTATTATATGATGTAAATGTATCAAATTCATTAACAATTGATTTATACATTGCATCGCTTTGAACTTTTATAATGCCACTTCTTCTATAAAAAACTTGAACGTTTCCAACATAAACAGTTCTTCCAACAATAACTGAATGTTTAAATTTTAATTCCACTCTATATTCATCTTGAGTTTCCATGTTTAATTTGTCTATAAGAACAGGAGTAGGAAACCTATATCCTAAATGGAACTTACCGGGGTTAACTGTTGAATAATTAGCCATTATATTTTAATATATATCCTTTTAATTTTGTCTAATCCCATTTCTCTATGTTTAGGTTTTACTAACATTATTTCTTTTTCCCATAGATTTCCATAAAGATTATTATATTTAATATACTTCCAATTTTTAAGTTTTTCATTGCTATAAAGGTATCTTTTTACAATTCTATTTCTGTTTTTATATAAATCTTTACCATCCATTTTTTTTACTTCTGGAAGATATTGAGATATTTGAGCATCAATCAATTTTCCATCTTTTTCTTTTTTATTAGAAAACATTTCTAATAACGATTCCCAATCTCTAGATTGATACTTTGTATCATATATTGCAATATCATAATCTTTATATCCAACTTCATTTCGAGCATAGCTACCTGTCAAGTAATATTCAAATCTATTACCATATTTTTTTTTACATTTATTTATTATTGAATTAACTACTTCCACCTGTACCACTACTAATAATTTGTGGAGCAGAAGTTACACCAGAATCTGTTATGTCAATATCAGCGCTTGATTTTCTATAAATAACATTAAAATTTTCATCTAATAACTCTGCAATAAATTTATGAGTTCCTACACCAGGGTTTACTACATTAAAAGTTTTAGCTTGGGAAGAAGCATTTGATAAATCAACTTCTTCATACAATGGACTGTTGGCAAAACCATTTAATCGCAAAGTTCCTTTTCTTCCACTTTCCCAAGCAGTACCCAAATCTAAAGTAACTACGCAAGTATTAGTTTCATCTCCAGCTCCTTCATATGAAGTTGTATTAGATGGAGAAGCAACTGTTAAAGAATCAGCGCTTCCATTCCAATATCCTTTAGCGCTGTCGTTATCAGCAGTATAAGTACCCCAACCATGCTCCCCACCTTCAAGTAAATCAAATTCTTTTAATAAATACCAATCGTCAGATGTGTAATTTTTAATATATAATTTTAAACCTGTAATTCTTTCATCTATTAAAGGATGAGATGATATTGTAGTATTGTCTATAGTTGAATGAGATATATGCAGTTGAATATTTAAAATTTCTTTATGTATTTGTATAGGGTCTGTTCCAACATTAGATATTGGCCCTTCTTGATTACCTAAATAAACAGGAGTTAACCCAATCCAATAAGTTCCTTGCCAAAAACCAACATCTTCATCTGTTGTTGAAAACCAATATGAAAGAAATATTTTATTAGCTGCATCTATAGTTGATTGTGTAGGCCCGGCTGAATTTGCATCAAAATGAGCAAGGGTAATTCCTAAATCATCTAAAGACCTTAAATGTTGAATTTCATTATACCATTTATTATTTTTGTATGCAGAAACTAAACTTTGATTTTGAAAAAAATTATTTTTTACATACCCATACCATTGATTCATATTAATCTTATAAACAATAGAATCATCATCATGTTTAGCAATCTTAGTTCCAAACATTCCCCTTTTAACAGTTAAATCGTTTGTTGATTTAGCAGTAACATAAACTATTTCATCTTCTATTTGTAAATAATTGCCAACTAAAAAAAGATTTCCATTGTCAACTGTTAATGTAGTCTCCGTAGATAAAAAATGGTCAGCGTCATTAATTAAAGACCCAGAAGCATATTTACCAAACTCACCTGTAGAAACTCTTAATGAACCATCTATTGTATAATAAGAAGGAGAAGCAGCTAATCCTGTTGACATACCTAAAAAATTTATTACACCATTTTGAGCGCTGTCTTTATCATCATCCCAATCATCAGTTGCTAAACTATATATCCAAACTTGAGCATCTGAATCATCATATAAAGCAAGATAACTATCTCCAGTTTCTGCTTCATTGTCACCAGCGTCTTCTCCACCTTTTCTATCATGTGCAAAATAAAATAATCCAGAACCAGGTGTTTGAGTTACTCCAGCTCCAGTCTTATTTAAAACAAGTGCGTCATGAGTATCGGTACTATTGTTTCCTATTGTTCTAATTAATCCTATCTCATCTACCATTAAATCAGTACAAGAAGACAATTCAGTATCTTTTATATCTCTAGGGTCAGCACTATCATTAATACCACCGTGAAATCTATTAATGGTATATGTTTGTTTAGGCATTGCTTTCTTCGTAATCTATGTCTTCTAAAATAAGATTTTGAGAATGTTCTGGTAATTCACATAAAGAACAATCATCTTCTGTGAAGTCGTATTCTGAATTTAAATCATGATTAAATACATCAAGTCGCATACCACCTTCTACTGATTTAATTCTACCTCCACTAGAAGCGTTATTTTTTTCTTCTGTAAAGTTATTTTGTTTTTCTTGACTTGGCATACTTACCTCTTTTCTTTTTTATGTGACGTTCCCAAACTGGGTGTGGTGTTCCCTTATCTGGTCATATATGGTAAGCATCTTTATCTTTTAATAGATGGTATTTTCCAGCTATTGCATTGGCATCTCTTTCATTATGTCCAAATAAATCTATGTTATTTTTACCCACCTTTAGATTGTCTTTTTAATTTCTTTTTCATTCTCCAATTTTTGGATTCAGCCATATCCCAACCTATTTTATCTTGTTGTTCTTTTGCAGATGTTCCAGCTTTCTGTGGTTTAGCTTTTCCGTAATTCATGCAATCTTCCATGCTTTTGTAATTCATTTTTTTCCATTCTTTTGCACATTTTGTTTTACTTGGCATATTATGTTTCCTCCTGCCTCCACCTGTTTTTTTTTGGCTGCCTTTGCCTGTGTCAGGTGATGATACATCAGACATTCCTATTACGTCAGTCATTATTTTTTCTTTTTAGCAACAGGAACGCAATTAGGTACTTTCCTACCACCTTTTATTTTAAAACCAACAGCCTTATAACCTTTCCAACAAGCTGATTTTAATCCTTTGTTTTTTTTCATATTAACAATTCCATTTTCTTAATGCTTTATTAATTCTTGAATTAGGGTCGTTAGCAGTTTTAGAACTTGTTAATCTTTTCTTCATACCTTTCATTCTTGCACAAAAAGACTTACGTCTATTAGCTGCTTTAGAACCTTTTTTAAGTTTAGAAGGTTTAGTCGTAACTGCCATCTTTAATTTAGAACCAGGGTTAGCTGCTCTATAAGAAGCAACTCCTTTTCTATTTAATCCACCTTTAGGGTTTTTACCTGCTTTTCTTTGCCATGCTGCTGTTTTTGCCATTTTACAATCCCATCCTGCCCATTACTTTTTCTATATTAGATTTCATTTGTTCCATTTCTTCTAATAAATATGTAATAGCTTCTTGACATTCTTTCAATTCCTTAGAAACCTTAGGAGTTGATTTAGTTGTTTTCTTTTTAACTTCTGGCATTATATACCAATTTTTTTAAGTAAAACACTTTTAATCACTTTCCAAAGAGCTTCAAGTATTTTTTGTTCTGTTTTTTCAGAGATGATAGGTATATCAACTGCTTTATTGATTTCAGCAATTATTTCTGCTCCATTTTCATCTGACAATAAATCATCTGCTATTAGTTTTGCTAACATATTAACTTTCCTTTATCTTTTTTGTTTTTAAATATAAATAATAAATTTGTACTGCAAACATAATACACATTAATACACCTGATATAATATCTGTCCAATAAACCATTCCCAAACCTGTACTTATTCCTGTTACTTTTAAACTATCCATTAGTTTACACTATCTGATTGTGATTTAGAACCTTGACCTGGATTAAAATAACTAATTGTTTGAGATTCTTGTTGTTGATTAATCATCATTTTAGAATATAATAAATCTAAATGCCTTACCAACATTCCCATTTCTGGCATATGAAGAACTAAATTAATTTGAGCTTGTTTAGTTTCTTCTTTTTTTTCTACAGGTTTTTGTGGCTGTTGATTATTATATATATCTGCTAAAGTATTCATTAATGCCTTCCATTTATTCTACTTAAAGAACCTTTTACTTCTGATATTTGATTATCTAAATCATTTATTTCTTTAGTTAAAGCATCAAACTTTCTATCTAATTTGTCATCAGATTGATTCCATCTTCCAATTAATTTTATAATCATACCTTCCATATTTTCTAAAGTTTCACTTTGACCTTTATTTTCAACTTTAAGATTTTCTAATGTTTCTTGTTGCTTAGCTGCCTTATTAGACATTTGCACTACTAAATATACAAACATTGCACCAACAACTCCAATCATTCCCGCTTCACCATATAGTGCTAAAAAATCCATTATTTCCCCTTTTTATTTTTTCCCCAACTTAATGGGTTGATATTAAATTCTTTTTCATAAAATTTTAATTTATTTTCAAGTTCCTCTAATTGTGCAGTTTCTTCCAACTCATGTTTAGCCAAGAGATTGAGAATTTCATTATTAGCTTCCAATACTTCTTCTTCAAGATTTGTAATTCTTTCTTGCAAACTGAACCAACCGTATAAGATTGAACCGCCAATAAGCAAAATGTTAACCAAAAACTTAAAGTTAAATGATAAAACAAGGTTATCGTCAATAACATTAGTCCTATAAGACCTAGCAGTTTGTGGTTTTTCATTCATTTATCTCTTTTATTTTTACTTGCGTACTATCTTTTGATTTATCTAAAGCATATCCCATAACAGACCAGCCTTCACATCCTGCAATACTAATTAGTATAAATGTAACGAACAGGAATATTATAAGATGTGCTTGGTTTCGTGTAAACAACTTTAAAGTCTCCGTTTTTTAATTTTTTAATTTTTTTATTCATAAAACCATCCACCATGCAATACCAGTTTCTACTACAATATCAGCCATAGTATTATAAGCCCATGCTTTTTTAGTTCCGTATGTTTCTTCATCACCTTCAATAATCCATTCAAATATTTCCCACAATACTCCAATAATAAATACTCCCATTACACACCAAAAATCTGTCCAATGTAACCATTGAAATATCTTACATAAGAAAGCTCCTGCCGCTAAATGATAAGCAGTCCATCCATCTAATTGACCTGTATTGTATTGCCACGATACCAATGTTGCTAAAGGATTTTTCATATTTCTTTTATAACGTTATTAACTAATTCATGTTTGCCTATTAACATTCTTCCTGTTCCTCCACCATGCTCATCTTTACATTTATTAACATAAGCTTGTTCAATCGTATCCCAACTATCGCTTCTTTGAATCACATTTCTATTAAATACTAAAAAATAGTTTTTACTAGAAGGATAAGTAAGGGTCTCTGTCGTTCCATCTTTAAATTTCTTCGTACGAACTGCGCCTGGAGTTGTATTGCGATATAACTGTAAATCATGACCCTTAGAACTTTTCCTTATTAACATCAGCTAACTTCAGCCTCCACCACTTCAGGCTCTAAAGCTTTTTTAAGTTCCATCACACCTTTCTGATGTTTTTCTACAAATACCTTTTCACACTCAATTAATTGCTGACGCATGAAAGCATTTGTATTCAGTTTATTCTGAACATCACTTACATGATTTTGGTACAAAGCAACTTCTGCTGCTAGTTCCTTTTGTGAATCAGTCATATCTTCGATAACATACTCTTTGCCATCAAGATTCAAGACTGGCTTTTCTTTTTCTTTTTTAGCCATTTTCGACTCCTTTTTTGTTATTCAGCGTATTTAGCTTTTGCTTTAGTTAGTAATGCAGACTTAGCATCACTTTCTTTGTATTCTACGCTATGTTTACTTAAATATTTTTGTAATTGAGCAACTATCCAACTATCTGCTGGTTCGCCACTTGGATGTCCATTTTGAGAAACAAAGTATGCTTCTTTTTCTGTGTCACCCCACAATGCTTCAGCAATCTTTTTTACCTTTGCATCTTCTGATGTAAGTATAGAATTTGGATGCACTACATGACGATGATAGCCTACGCTACCAATCTGTTTACCATCATCTAATACTTTTGTGGCTGTTCTCACTTGTATTGAGTATTCGCCTTTTACTTCTATTTGGTCTACCTCGACCACTTTTTCTAATGCCATTACTGACTCCTTTTTTGTTCCAACCTAATTAATCCAATTAGGTATAATATTGACCATTTAATCTTAAAAGAACGGTAACACTATCCATGTCATTACCTGTAAATCTTGCACCATTTGATTTAAATACTTCTATTTTTGTTGTACCAGGTTCAATGTTAAACTGAGGAGAAGAACTATCATCATCATCAAAATCACTTGAATATGTTATATAAGCACCACCATTGCTATTCGATGTTGAATCTGAAGTAAAAGGCAATCCAGTAATTTCAACATTGCTTGAATTGGTAGCATCTCCTGTGGTTGTTCTAATTATAAGTTTAAAAGAAACTAAATTTCCAACTCTTTTATAAAAACCAGCAAGAGTATGCCAACTTGTATTGGTTATTCCAGTCATTAATGGACTAAAAGTACCTTCTTCATAAACCAAACCATCATCACCAGCAGGAGCATTTTCTACAGTTGCACCAGATACAGTTCCATGTAAATCATTACTAGATTTATCAAACCATTTATCAGATGCTATTCCACTACCATCGTATTCAGCTACTGAACCAATTCTTGTTAAAGAAACATTATCCCAATAAGTAACATAACTGTTTGTTTTTGATACAAGCAAAACATCTTCTGCTCCTGTCCCTACAAACTCAACAGATTGAACAGAACTGAAACTTGTAGAACTTGCTAAATCTACCATTGTATTTCCACCATCTGTAGAATATTGTGCCACACTTCCAGAGTTATTTTTATATATAAATTGCAATCTATAACTCTTGCCTTTTATGGTAGATAAATTTGCCCTTACAAAAGCATTTCCTGAACCAGCAGTCATTTGTAATGTACCACTATCTATTGCATAATCTCTTCCCGAACCACCAGCATCCCAGCCATTTGGAGCAGTCGCCCCCGAAGCCCCTGTCCAAGAAGTACCACTTCCAGAAACATTAGCCTCAATTAAATCAGTCTGATTTGCACCTTTGTATTTATAAGGTACGCTCATACCACTATATAATTCTTTTACTTCTGTGGAGTCAACCGCTTTGTTCCAAATCTGTACTCCAGC
>MDTB01077385.1_pt1 | contig 21094 bp, 25 predicted proteins | sample 811161 | NCBI WGS metagenome assembly MDTB01 (sample SAMN05326650, study PRJNA326480) | marine metagenome | isolation source: seawater | place: Mediterranean Sea | collected 2009
AGTTTAAACTTATCATCATTTAAGCCTAATAAAGATTTAAAAGACAAATATGCAGTAAATTATAAGGCTTGGAAAGAATATATTAGTGATTCTTTATGGTACTTAACTTAGATTTATTGTTTTTGAGATTTTTAAAATTTCTAGCTGGTTTATGTCATGTGTAACTAAAACACAAGGGATATTTAACTTTTGAATAATCTCTATTATTAATTTTTGAGAAGAAATAATGTTTTTAGAATCGAGATTTGAGAATGGCTCATCTAGTAAAAGAAGAGATGGTTTCATCAGAATAGCTCTAGCAAGAGCAACTCTTTGTTTTTGACCACCCGACAATTCATGAGGCATCTTATTAATATGATTGTTTAACCCGAGAGCACTAACTACTTCATCATAAAAATCATTAAAATCCTTAGATATCGCATATTTTATATTTCTTTCGGCATCTATATGAGGAAATAGAGCGAAATCTTGAAAAACATAACCTATGTTTCTTTTTTCTGGCGCAACAAAGATATTTTTATCATTCAATGTAATCTCATTACATACAATAGATCCAATATCTGGTTGCATTAAGCCAGATATAATATTGAGAAGTGTTGATTTCCCAATACCACTAGCCCCTGAAATAAGACCAACTTCATTTTTTTCAATCTCTAAGTTTAAATCTTTAATTAAAAGATTATTATTAAAAGAAAAGGCTAAATTTTTTACTACTAAGCTCATATTTATATGTTTAATATATGTCAATTTTATATATAATGCTTCTGTTTTTTTAACTCTCTATAAATTAATCTATATAAAATATGTTTACCTACAAAATTTATAATAACATTGCACAAGAAGGTATAGAGCAACTCGAAAGCCAAGGATTTAAAGCAGAAAAAAGTAATCCAGACGCAATATTAATAAGAAGTCATATATTGGCAGAGACTGACTTAAACCAATCTTTAAAATGCATATGCAGAGCAGGTGCTGGAGTTAATCATATACCAATTAAAGCCGCTACAAAAAAGGGAGTAGTAGTGTTTAATACACCTGGCGGCAATGCCAATGCAGTAAAAGAGCTAGTTATATGCGGATTATTGCTTTCATCAAGGGGAATAATTCAAGGAAATTCATTTGCTCAAGAGTTAGCAGATAAAGATTCAAAAGAATTAACTGATTTGGTAGAAGTAAACAAAAAAAACTTTAAAGGCACAGAGTTAAAAGGAAAGACGATTGGAATAATTGGATTAGGTGCAATTGGCTCATTATTGGCACAATCAGTAGACAGTTTGGGTATGAAAATTATTGGATATGATCCAAGTATTTCTATAGATGCTGCATGGCAACTTCCCAAGGAAGTAGAAAAAGCAGAAGATTTAAAATATTTGTTATCAAATTCAGACTATATATCTGTTCATGTTCCATTAGCGGATGAAACAAAAGATCTCATCTCAAAAGATGTAATTAAATTTATTAAACCTGGCGCTAAATTAATTAATTTATCAAGAGGAGCTATTGTTAATAATCTTGATGTCTTAGATGCATTGGAAAATAATAAAATTAGCTGTTTTGTAACAGATTTTCCTACACCTGAAATGGTAAAAAGATCTATAGAGTTTTCTGATGTGATTCTTCTTCCACATCTAGGGGCAAGTACTAAAGAAGCAGAAATTAACTGTGCAATTATGGCCGCTGATCAAGCAAGCAGATTTCTAAAAGATGGTGAAATAATTAATTCTGTTAATTTTCCAAGAGTAAAACTAAGTAGAAAAACTGAATATAGATTAGTAATAATACACAAAGATGAACCTGGGGTTATTGGCAGCATTACCGCAGAGATAGCATCTCATAACATAAATATTCCTGACATGATTAATAAAAGTAGGGGTGAGATTGCCATTACTGTTATAGACTTAGATCAAAAACCAAGCCAAGAAATAATTAAGAATTTAAATAATACTTCTAGCATTTTAAATGTAAGAGTATGCGAATAATTAGTAATTTTTTATAAACAAATGTCTTAAATCAAACTTTATTGAACTTTATTTTAAAAAACACTTGTCAACAGAAAAAATAAGTGTTATTGACGGCATGTTAATCTGTAAATAAATTAGACATATTTTAAGCTAAAAATTATTTAAAGTACTGATATGCGGTTTTTTTATATAAAATCGTATAAAATTTATACAACTTCTATAAAAGCCTTATTTAAAGCAGATTTATGTGGTATAAATAAAGTTATCCATAACTTTATCCACAGATTCTGTGGATAAAATTTATATTAAAAATGAATAAGTTTCTTAAAAATATATCAATACCAAATGATTGGCTTATTGAGCTAAAAAAACATGAGAGAACTAATAATCTAGGGGAAGTAATTTCATTTTTAAATAAAGAAATTCTTGATAATAAAAAGATATCTCCTGCGGGCGAAGATATTTTTAATGCTTTTAAATATTGTAACTTTATGTCGACCAAAGTTGTAATATTTGGGCAAGATCCTTATTTCCAAGATGGCGTTGCTAATGGTTTGGCATTTTCGGTTAACAAAAATGAACCGATCCCCGCATCATTAAAAAATATATACAAAGAAATAGAAAATGATATTGGCCCTACAAAAAATAAAAGCGGCTGCTTAAAGAGCTGGGCAAAACAGGGAGTCCTTTTATTAAATAGTTCTTTAACTGTAGAAATATCTAAACCAGGATCCCACTCTAAGATTGGATGGAATAAATTTATTCTAGATATTATTAAATTAATTAATAATAAATCCAATATTGTCTTTATTTTATGGGGAAAGCACTCACAAAAGTACTCAAGATATATCAATAAAAATCATTTGATTTTGGTTGCACCCCACCCATCACCTCTTTCTGCCTATCGAGGATTTTTTGGTTCCAGGCATTTCTCAAGATGTAATAATTATTTAAAACAAAATAATTTAAGTGAAATTGAGTGGTAACCTTAGATAATCTCTATAACGTTTAAATTTTTTCGAATTTTCTCTAATTGATCTCTTTTAATTATCGCATTAAATATATTCAAATCGTTTAGATTAATAATTTTTCCGATTACATTAATACTTTCATCCATTTTATAATCATTATTAACAATAAAAGTACAGAATCTTCTTCTATCAACACCAATATATTTCATTCTAGCAACAATTTCTTGCCCTCGATAACATCCTTTATCGAACGAAACTCTCAAATTGTCATAATTAATTTCAACAGGTCTATATTTTTTGGTATCTTCAATTTGCATGAAGAAATTGCGCAAAATTTTATTTGCTGCATGCCAATCATCAGAACTAATTGAATCACTAATAGAAAAATCAGAATTTTCAATAGATATTGCAGTCTCAATATCTTTATTCGAAGAATATGGCTGCTTTAAACTGCCTTTTGAAGAAACTTTGCCAATAACTATGCTATTAGTATTTTCTATTTCAATCTTATGAAGTTTTGCAAATGGACTTAATTCTTCTATAAGAATTTCTTTAAGTGTGCTGTTAATTACTAATCTATACCCATTATTATCTTTATTAATAATAAAATCTGCTATTACCTGCCCTTTGTGATTGCAGATGGATGATAGTTGAAATGATCCATCCACCATTTGAGTATGATCTGAAGTTACTTGTCCTTGAAGGAATCCATCCACGTTATTAATGTCGCCAATTAAATTAACGACATTTAGTTCTTTAATAAATAAAGAGCCATATCTTATAAAGTTATTATGTATATCTTTTTTCAAGTAAAATTAATGTTATAAAATTATATTTTAACCAATGAACATGGAAATAAACAGAATTCTATGGAAGTGTAGAAGAGGCATGAGGGAAATTGATCTTCTTTTGAGAGAATTTTCACGAACCAAACTTTATAAATTAAATAAAGAGGAATTATTAATACTAGAGCAAATATTGAGTTATGATGATCAAAAGTTATATGACTTTATCTTCAAAAATACTTCTCTTGATAATGACATCCATGAAAATTTTATAAATAAATTTTTAAAAACATTTACTAAACAAGGAAACTTTTAGGCTTATTTATTGTCAGAAGGCATAGGAAACAAAATTAAATGAAACAAAATTCAAATGATATTGATTCCGCTTTAATTAAAAAAGTAAAAAAAGGTGATAAAGGAGCTTTTAATTTTCTAGTGAATAAATACTATCCAAGGGTTTACGCTTCTTTATTTTCTTTTACAAAATCAAAAGAAGATTCTGAAGATTTAGCCCAACAAACTTTTTTAAAAGTTTGGCAACAAATTGAATCTTTTAGAGGTGATAGCGCTTTTTTTACTTGGGTATATAGAATTGCAATAAATCTTGCTAAAAATTATGTTGTTAGCTCAAGCTACAAAAAACAAAAAGTGAATACTTCAATTGAATATGCTGAAATTGAAATAAGCTCGTATGAAAATATAGAGTCTGTTCTTATGCATGATCAATCAATGGAAGAAATAAGAAATTATATAAATTCAATGCCAGAATCACTAAAAACTGCTTTTACATTGAGAGAATCTGGTGGAAAAAGCTACGAGGAGATTAGTAATATTACTGCAACTCCAATTGGAACAGTGCGCTCTAGAATTTTTAGAGCCAGAGAATCTATAATTGAATTTATGCAAAAGGAGCTTATTGATAATGAATGATATAAATGAAAAGATTTCAGCATTATATGATGATGAGCTTAACCAAGATGAAATAGATAGCTTATTAAAAATAACCAGCAATGACTCCGTGCTTCAAAAGAGACTTTCCATGTATGGCATGATTGGACATGCATTGAATGTTGAAAAAAAGGAACCGATATCAATAAATTCTAAACAAAACGCTAAAAAAGAATTATTTTCGAATATTTGGTTAACCAATACATTAACTGCAGCTGCATCAATACTTCTAACATTAACATTTGTTAATAATGTTGATTTTTCAAGAATGAATATAAGCAATTCTTCTACAGACCAAATAACATCAGCAATCAATAGTAAAGAGGCTAAAGAGGTGGTGGTTAAATCTGAAGAATTCCTAACCGATTACATTATGAGAGTAATAAATGACCCGAATTTTATGAACACCAATAAACCTATGGATCTTAGAAATGTTGGCTTTATGACAAATTCTGCAAAGAGCTCTGTTTACTCAAGAGGAAAGGAGAATTTTAAGATACGTATTGAAAAAAATAATTTTGGTCTTAAAAAAATAAGATATTGGAAACATGAAAACAAAATGATTTATCTCGTACCTATATCTAATGACAGAACTGTAACGATCTATGGAAATATTCCTTTATCAACAGCCGTTTCCATAGCAAAATCAATTACCTAAAATAAATATGTTAAAACTTAAATTAAATAAATTTTTTATATTAGTTCTTCTAGTATCATCATATGTTCATTCCGCATTACCAGAAAATATCTCTGAACTTGTTGAAGAGTCTGCACCTGCGGTAGTAAATATAACTGCTAAGAAAGAAGTCTCACAAAGATCTACATTTGGTTATGGTGCAATACCTGATGAAATGTTAGAAAGATTTGGAATACCTAGAGAGTTTAGAGAGATGCCTCAGCAAAAAAAAGAGGCAGTATCTTATGGCTCAGGATTTATTTTAAAAGATAATTTTATTATGACTAACTTCCATGTCGTAGAAGATGCGTCCGAAGTAATTGTCTCTTTATCAGATAGAAGAGAATTTATAGCAGAGGTTATAGGCGTTGATCCTCTTTCAGATCTTGCTGTTTTGGAGGTAAAAGGAAAGAACTTACCTTCAATTGAAGTTGGTGATAGTGATGAATTGAAAGTTGGAGATTGGGTGATTGCTATTGGCTCACCATTTAGTTTTGATTTTTCAGTTACAGCTGGAATTGTAAGCGCTAAAGGAAGAAGTATACAAAATAATAATATTGGTAATTATGTCCCTTTTCTTCAAACAGATGTTGCTATTAATCCTGGAAATTCTGGTGGACCATTATTTAACCTAAATGGAGAAGTTGTTGGTATTAATTCACAAATTTATTCAAGAAGTGGAGGCTATCAAGGCCTTGCATTTGCAATACCAATTAATGTAGCAGTTGATGTTGCTGATCAAATTATATCTAGCGGAGAAGTTTCAAGAGGGTATCTTGGTGTAAGAATGAGTGAAGTGGATAGTGATCTTGCTGATGCACTTGGTATGAAGAAACCATACGGAGCATTAATTAATGATGTGGAGGAAGGTGAGTCTGCCGATTTGGCTGGATTGCTGCCTGGAGACGTGATAATAGAATTTGATCAAAAGCAAATCAAATTTAGTACAGATTTACCTCATGTTGTTGGTCAGATTAAACCAGATACGCAGGCCTATGCAAAAGTTATTAGAGATGGCCAGGAAATAACCTTAGACTTTATTTTAGGTCAATTACCTGTAAACAATGAAACATTTATCCCTGCAAAAGTACAAACATCATCTGATCCAATTGGCCTAAAGGTTGCAGATATTGATAGAGATAATCCTTCTATGGCAAATATGCCTGATGGTGTGATTGTTTCAAGAGTGAATCCAAACTCTCCTGCTTCCGGAAAAGTGAATAGGGGCGATGTAATTACAATGATTCAATTTAAAGGCAAAAAGTATCAGGTTTTTAATGTAACATCCTTCAACCAGGCAATAGAAGAATTTTCTACTGGTGACAAGGTTGCAGTTCATCTTATAAGAGGTGGTAATAGATTTATACGCTCTATAACTCTTAACTAGAACTTGTTATAGGATACTTATTTCTTTAGTTTGCTTGTAAAATAGCAGCAAATTATGAAGAATATTAGAAATTTCTCAGTTATAGCTCATATCGATCATGGTAAATCTACTTTATCTGATAGATTGATTGAGTTTTGCGGGGGGCTATCTTCACGAGAGATGGCTAACCAAATACTTGATTCAATGGATATTGAAAGAGAAAGAGGAATTACTATTAAGGCTCAGGCGGTATCATTAAATTATAAAAAAGATGGTGAAGAGTACCTTTTAAATTTTATTGATACACCAGGACATGTTGATTTTTCATATGAAGTCTCTAGATCATTATCGGCATGTGAGGGAGCCTTATTAGTGGTTGATGGATCTCAAGGGGTTGAAGCACAGACCTTAGCAAATTGTTATACAGCAGTTGAGGAGGGTCTAGAGGTACTACCTGTTATCAATAAAATTGACTTACCCCAATCCGAACCAGATAGAGTTAAATTAGAAATAGAAGAAATGGTTGGCATCAATGCAACAGAAGCTCCTCTTGTAAGCGCAAAAACAGGAGAAGGTGTTGAAAATTTGCTAGATCAATTAGTTTTGAACATACCTAGCCCAACAGGTGATCCAAATTCAAGCCTTCAAGCTTTAATTATAGATTCATGGTTTGATTCTTATTTAGGAGTGGTCTCTCTTATAAGAATAAAAAATGGAACTATTAAATCAGGGCAAAAGTTTCAAATACATTCCACTGGCCAAACTCATACAGTTGATGATATTGGCATATTTTCACCAAAAAAGATTTCTAAAGATAAATTATCTGCGGGTGAAGTTGGTTATTTAGTTGCTGGTATTAAAGATATAAAAGGAGCTCCAGTTGGCGATACTGTTATTGAATCAAATGATCAGAATACACAAGCATTAGATGGTTTTAAAAAAGTAAATCCTAAGGTGTTTGCTTCAATATTTACACTTAATTCTGATGACTATGAAAAATTTAGAGATGCGCTATCAAAACTTGTACTTAACGATTCATCATTAATTTATGAACCAGAAGTATCAGATGCCCTAGGATTTGGTTTTAGGTGCGGATTTTTAGGAACACTGCATATGGAAGTTGTAAGGGAAAGATTAGAGAGAGAGTATGACCTAGATTTAATTTCTACCGCGCCATCAGTGGAATATGAGATTCTAAAGACTGATGGAACAGTTATAAAATGTGACAATCCATCACAACTACCATCACCAAATGAAATTGAAGAGATGCGCGAACCTGTTGTTAATACAACAATAATTTCTCCAAATGAATATATCGGTAATATTATCACTTTATGTACCTCTAAAAGAGGGGTTCAAAAAGATATGAAATACTTTGGCAATCAAGTCTCAATAGTTTTTCAAATGCCTCTATCTTCAGTAATTATTGATTTCTTTGATCAAATCAAATCATCAACAAAAGGTTTTGCTTCAATAGAATATTCCTTGATAGGTTTTGAAAAATCAGATCTAACAAAGATAGATGTGCTTATTAATAATAACAAGATTGATGCTCTTTCTATGATCGTGCACAAATCATTCTCAACATCAAAAGCTAGAGAGATTGCAAAAAATTTACAAAAACTAATTCCAAGGCAAATGTTTGATGTACCAATACAGGTAGCTCTTGGTGCTAAAATTATTTCCAGAGAGACTGTAAAAGCTTATAGAAAAAATGTTACAGCTAAACTTTACGGTGGTGACGTAACTAGAAAAATGAAATTATTAGAAAAACAAAAACAAGGCAAAAAGAAAATGAAACAATTGGGCAAAGTTTCCATACCGCAAGATGCTTTTTTAAATTACTTTAGCTCAAAGGAATAATATGATAACCGACCCATTATTTTTAATTGGATTTATTGGAATGGCTTTATGTCTGTTTGCCTGGATTAAATTTAATATAGAAGAAGAAGATACCGAACCTTTTGTAATTAAGTACATATCAACAATTAGTTTTATATCTGGTATAGCAATATTATTAAGTATTTTTAATAACTCAGGAGACTTGGGTATAGTTTTGTTAGCAGGCTCTATCATTGCTTTTATAGTTATGATCTTAGGCTATCTTTTTAAAAACACCGAAATAATATCAACATCAAGAGGGTACCTAATCCCAATTTTTTTAATATTTGTATTAAGAACTTTTTTATATGAACCATATCAAATCCCTTCAGGCTCTATGGAACCTCAGTTGAAAAAAGGGGATTTTCTTTTAGTCAATAAATTTGCATATGGTATTAAGGTAAAGAGGATTGGGATACCTAAATTGTATAGAACTGATCCACAATATGGGGATCCTGTTGTAATAATTCCACCTCATAATCCCGTTCCTTATATCAAACGTTTGATAGGTAAGCCTGGAGATGTTGTAAGAATTATAAATAAACAAGTATATATAAATGGGGAACTATTAAAGAGATCCTTTATAGAAACTGAAGAAGTGGTTTTAAAGAAAAGATATGTCTACAGCTCAGGAAAAAGTGTTATTACAGAAATTGATGCAATAGGTGATTTATATTCTGAGCAACATGACAAATCAGAGTATGTAATAAGAAATACTAGAGAAGAAAATGAACAGTTTCCTCAAGAATGGACTGTTCCCAAAGGTCATTATTTTGTAATGGGTGATAATCGAGATAATTCTAATGACAGCACAAAAGATGTTGGCTTTGTTCCAAGAGAAAACTTTTTTGGAAGAGCAGATTATTTATGGATGACTTGGGAGTGCTGGACTTGTATTCCAACATTTAAAAAAGTTGGAAAAATTAAGTGATGCATATTAAGGAACTTGAAGGAAAACTTGGATATGATTTTGAGAACCTAGATTTATTAGAGTTAGCATTAATACATAAAAGTTCAAACAATACCTTAAATAATGAAAGACTTGAGTTCTTAGGTGATGCAGTTTTGAATTCAATTATCTCTCAATATCTTTTTTTAAAATTTCCAAATGAAAAAGAAGGACTATTAACTCGAATGCGATCGCATCTAGTAAAAGGGGAAACATTAACAAAAAAAGCTATTGAAATAGGCATTATTGAATTTATCAAGCTTTCAAAAGGTACAGCAAAACTTTCAGAAAACAGAAAACATTCAATTTTAGAGGGATCGATAGAATCCATTATTGGAGCTGTATTTCTCGATAGCGATTGGAAGCGAGTAGAAGTTTTTATCTTAAATCTTTTTAAACAAGAGTTATCTTCAATAGGCATTGATCAAGAATTCAGAGATGCAAAAACTGAATTACAAGAATTGCTTCAATCAAAAAAGCTAGAGCTACCTAAATACGATACTAGTGAATCAAAAATCGGTTTTGATTGTGAGATATTCATTGATGGCAAAAGATTTATAGGATCGGGTAATTCCAAAAGATATTCAGAGATTGCTGTTGCACAAAAAGCCCTAAACTATCTTAAGGATAAAAATGCATAAGCAATATTGTGGCTATGTTTCAATAATAGGTAAACCTAATGTTGGTAAGTCTACTCTAATTAATACAATGCTTGATAAAAAAATATCAATAACTTCAAGAAAATCGCAAACGACTAGAAATAATATTCTTGGTATTAGAACAATTGCAAATAAACAGATTATTTTTATAGACACACCTGGCATGCATATCAAATCTCAGAAAACCATGAATAAAGTTTTAAATAAATCTGCTCAAGGAATAATCGATGATTCAGATATTATCTTATTTGTTTTACAAAGATTAACTTTAGGTGATGAAGATAAGCTGATTTTAGAAAAATTAACTGAAGTTAATCCAAAAACTATTTGCGTAATAAACAAAATTGATCAGGTTGAAGATAAAAATAAGCTACTTCCTTTTATTGAAAAACTCAATGAAGAATATGCATTTGAGGAAATCCATATGATTTCTGCAAAAAATAATGATGGCGTTGACAATTTAATTACCGCTATTGAAAAGTATCTTCCTGAAAATAATCATATATATGATGACAATTTTAAACTTTATGCCAAAAACGATTCTTTCATGTTTTCAGAATTAATTAGAGAAAAAATTATAAGAAAACTTGGAGATGAGTTGCCTCATGACACTTTTGTTGAAATTGATTTAATTAAAGAAAAAAAAGATATTACAGAAATAAATGCAATTAATTATGTAACCAGGCAGTCTCAAAAACAAATTGTCATTGGTTCTGGAGGAGAAGTTCTCAAACAAATTGGAAAACAGGCACGATTAGAGATCGAAAAATATCTAAATAAGAAAGTTTTTTTAAAAACATGGGTAAAAGTCAAAAAAAACTGGAATACAGACTCAAGCTTTATACAAAGCTTGGGTGTTGGTGGGAATTATGAGTCAAAGTAAATCAGATGAGTGTTTTCTTCTTCATCAAAGATCATATGGAGAAACAAGCTTAATCGCAGATGTATTTACTAAGAATAATGGCAAAATGTCTTTAATTGCAAAAGGTGCAAAAAAACCTAAATCAAAGTTCTTTGGTTACTTAGTTCCATTTAATAAATTAAATATATCCTATTCAGGCAGATCTGAGTTAAAGACTTTAACAAGTATAGATAGGAATCTTGCAAAATCTGGAAACACTTTGACAAAAACTACTTATAGCTTACTTTACATAAACGAACTTCTTATAAAACTTCTTCCAAAAGACGCAAAGCAAGAAGACTTATTTGATCTATATGAAATTTTTATTAATAAAGTTAGTTCAAATGCAGATCTTGAAATCACCTTAAGACACTTTGAATTAGATCTTCTCGATATGCTTGGTTATGGTTTTGATTATAATGCGGATATAGACAAAAACGATTCAATAGAACCCAACCAAGGCTATTCATTTGTTGCAGAAAAAGGTTTTAGAAAATCAGATCGTTCTGATTTTTTAGGAAAAGATATTATTAATATCAAAAATAGAGAACTTGACAAAGTATCAAAAAAATATCTTAAACAAATAACTACAAAAGCAATAAGTATTTGTATGGATGGAAAAGATCTAACAAGTAGAAAGATTTTTAAAACAATTAAGCAATGATATTTGGAATTGGCACAGATATAGTAGATGTTAATCGAATTAAGAATTTAGATTCATTAGATGATTTTGTAAAAAAAATACTATCAAGTAATGAAAAAAAATATTTCGAAAATCTAAAAGATATTCATAAAGTTAGTTATATTGCAAAGCAATTTGCTGGAAAAGAATCTGTTGCAAAAGCATTTGGAACTGGCATTACCGGAGATATTAAATTTAGTGAAATTCAAATTTTAAGAAATAAGATTGGAAAACCATACCTAGAGCCTATTGGCAGTTTTAAAGATCACATAGATGTTTTGGGTATTATCAAAACACATGTTAGTCTTTCAGACGAAAAAGAATATGCAATTGGTTTTGCTATATTAGAAAAAAAATGAAGAATATAATTTTATTAGGGCCACCAGGAGCAGGAAAAGGTACTCAAGCTGACCTTATATGTAAACTCTGCACAATACCAAAAATTAGTACAGGAGATATGCTGAGAGAGGCAGTTGCCTCAAAGAGCGGTTTAGGATTAAAGGTATCAAACATTCTTGATAGTGGTGGCTTGGTGTCAGATGATATCATCGGGTCTTTAATAAAAGATAGACTCACCAAACCTGACTGTCAAAATGGATCTTTATTCGATGGAGTCCCTAGAACTCTTGGTCAGGCAGAACAATTAGCCGAAATGAAAATAGATTTTACCCATGTAATTGAAATCCACGTTGAAGATCAAATTATTGTTGATAGAATGTCTGGAAGAAGAGTACATCCGAGTTCAGGAAGAAATTATCATATTGAATTTAATCCTCCAGAGAAAGAAGGTTTTGATAACGAGACAGGCGATCCACTTATTCAAAGAGAAGATGATAAACCCGAAACGGTTTTAAAAAGATTAAATGTATACCACGAACAGACTAAACCATTAACAGACTTTTATAAAAATCTTTCAAATATTGGAACTTTAAAATTTTTTAAAGTTGATGGTTCAAAGTCTGTTAATAAGGTTTTTGAACAAATCTCAAATCAAATATAAATCATGAACATCCTAGCTATCAAAAGTACAGGAGACCATACATCTATAAGCGTAATATTTAATGAAGAAATAAATACATTTTCAATGAGTCATGAAAGAAAGGAGAGACCAGACTGGAACTTATTTTTATCAAATATTGGTCATAAAAAAACTTTTAATCTTAAAGATATAGATTTATTTGCCTTTGCAAATTCTCAGCATTCTTATACAGCTACTAGAACTGTAGCTTCTTACATAAAAGGAATAGCTGTAGCCTTGAATAAGCCATTAATTGTAATCAATGATAAGGAGGGCGTCTTTGAGGCAGATCAGGTAGCTAAAGAAGCTAAAGAAAATTTTGTTGCTTCGCGTTCAGATGATAAAAAATTTGATCCAAATCTTGCTAACCCAACATACGATGAAACCAACTTTAAGAAATTAGATGAATGATCTAATTTTAAGCATGCTTCTTGGTTTGCTTCAGGGCCTTACAGAATTTTTACCAATCTCAAGCTCTGCCCATTTACTTTTTCCAAATTTAATTTTTGGCTCTAATGATTTAGGACTTTCATTTGACATAGCAGTTCATGCTGGAACTCTTTTAGCAGTAATATATTTCTTTAGATCAGAAATTATACTTATGATGAAATCTTTTTTTATCAATGAAAGTAGTTTATCTAAACATAAGCAATTAGCCTTATATTTATTTATAGCAACTCTTCCAGTAGTATTTGCCGGATTTACATTTTCAGATTTGTTAGAGCAAAGAATTTTTAGCATCTCACATATAGCAATCGCAAATTTATTCTTTGCATTCATACTTTTGGTTGCCTTTGTTAAAAGAAAAGCAAATAAAAATCTATTTCAAATCACTATCTTTGGAGCTTTAATAATTGGTTTATTTCAATCTTTTGCTTTAATACCAGGAGCATCTCGTTCAGGCACTGCAATAACAGCAGCATTATTAATCGGTATGAATATTAAAGATGCATCAAAATTTTCTTTTATGTTGAGCATACCTACAATAATAGGTGCTCTGGCACTGCTTCTCATAGAGATTCAAACTATAAATATTGATTACAACCTTATTCAATTAATAATTGGCTTTGTTGTTTCAATGATTTTTGCATTTTTTACAATTAAACTATTTTTGGAATTTGTTGAAAGAATAGGAATGGTTCCATTTGTTATTTATAGAATAATTTTAGGTTTATTCTTACTATTAATAGTATAAATGCAGGCATATGTTGAGAAGGCTTTTTTAGATAACAATATTGAAAGAATTTCTAATAAATATGGTTTACAAATAGTCGATATGGCCCCAACCTCTAAATATTATTTCACCTACGATAAAAATGGCCTTTCATTCATTAAAGATTCTCAAAATCCAAAAGAGGTATTAAATGTAAATTTTTTAAAAGGTAAGTTAGGCTGGAGACTCAAAAGAACAAATCATGAAAGCAATTTAAAAAAAGCATTAGGAAAATCGAAGGAACCTCTATACATATTTGATGCAACAGCAGGACTTCTTTCTGATTCAATGATTTTTGTGTCGCTAGGCCATAAGGTTTTTGCTGTTGAACAAAGCAGAATAATTTATCTACTTGTTAAAGATGGCATTAGAAGAGCCGAAGCCTCAATTCCTTTTTTAAATAATTTAAAACTAATAAACGCAAATTCTATTAACGCATATAAAGAAGTAGATACCTCGTTTGATGTAATTTATTTAGATCCTATGTACCCAATGTTAAAAAAAAATATAAAAAAATCTGGAGAGATTAGCGCAGTAGGATCAATATTAGAAATTGAGAATTTAATTGATGATCAGGATTTTTTAATAAAGAGTTTTATGAACGAAAGTTTTAAAAAATTAATCTTAAAAAGACCTTTAAAATCTAAAAAAATTTATAGTAATATTAACTATCAGGTTAAAGGAAGCACAACAAGATTTGATATTTATATATGATAATGCTGCAAATAATATAGGTTTATTATCTAGTTAAATGAATTTATCAGAAAGCGATATTTCAAGAATAATTGAAATGGCATGGGAAGACAGAACTCCTTTCGATGCTATTGAGGCTCAATTTAATTTATCTCATGATGATGTAGTTAATTTAATGAGAAAAAGTCTTAAAAAGAAAAGCTTTAATTCATGGAGAGAAAGGGTAAGAGGAAGAAAAACTAAGCATTCTGAGTTAAGAAGTTTTAAAGTTGGCAGACATCACTCATATGACCAAAACAAGCATAAATAAAGATAAAATAAAATTTCGCAATCTTCATAAATCTTTTTTTTCTGAATTAAAAGACACTTCATGTGATATTTCCGATGATCAGGTAATAATCTATAAAGATTCCAACAAGGATTCAGATCCAGCCAGTGTTGAGTTAAAAATAAAAAATGATTTATATGAAGTTTATTTCTGGGATGGCTACTCCTTAGCAGATAAATTTACTTCAGAAAATTATGATAAGGCCTTACTTCAGTTTAAAAAGTTTTCAAAGAAATTAGCTAAAAGCTTAAAAAGATTCTAAAAATGCGGCCTTCTTAGACCGCATTTAAATACTTTAAATAAGTGCGCAGTTATTTAATATGAGTCGTTTCCTCCACTATCTTCAGCATAATGAGATTTTGGTTTGAACTTCATGTCATCAGTTGCATTTTCAGCACCATGATATCCTTGTGATCCTGGCATATAGAAAGTTAGTCCTGGATATTCATCAAAAGTATGAGTATGTTCAGAGCCACCTTGTGATGTTAGATATACTTTATAAGTAAAACCTGAGGCTCCTTTGTATGGTCCGGAGGCAATAGTTCCTTTAACTTGAAGAGCATCAGAATTATTACTAATATCGATCTGAGCTTGATTGAATGATACTACTTTAACAATTTTACTATTCGAATACATACCACTGTGGAATTCACAATGAGGATACAAGGTATCTGGGGTATTTGAATTAACTGTCAAAGTAAGCGTATCTTTATTCCAACCCTCCATAGCACCCACGTCATTGCTTTTATCCATATCATTAGCTTCAGTTGACATTAGGAATGGGTGGTTTGCTGTTACTGAGCTGGTAGGGTTAAATTTTATTACATCACCTTCCTTTACGTAAATTATAAACTCGGTATCTTTAGCATTTACGTTATCAACAATGTAATTAGTGCTGCCATTATTTGAAAGCGAATAAGTTGTTTCCATCATAGACTCTTCATTATCAGTTATAGAGCCACCGTCCCATGATGTATTTTCATTTATCCAGTTAATAGTATTGAAGATCAATTTATCTATTTCATCTGCACTAGAGGTACCATCCATTACGGCTTTCATTAGATCTTTAAGCTCTGACACACCAGCTTTAGCAAAATGAGAATGCGAATTAGAGGAGTTAGCATTTATTTTTTGCATGTAAGCTGATATGCCAGCAGAAAGACTTACCAGTTGATCGCTTGTGGGAGAGAAGTCAGTATCTAAGTTAGTTAACATATCTTTAACGAAGGTTGTATCTCCTAGTGATGTCTCTGAGCCAGTTCTTGTGTAAATTGCTGCAGCTATTTTTTTAGCTGCGTTATCGTTATTAAAAGTATGGATAGCATTCAAAACCTCATGCATTACTAATATTTGAGTATTAACAACAGCGGCTTTATTAAGAGCTGGCGTATCGAGACTAGAGTAGGGGTCAGTGAACCTAATCATATAAGTTGAATCCAAACCTAGTTTTGATTTGAAAGTATCGTAATCCATACTATTGTTATATTCATTCATAATTGTGCTCAATGGTGTAAGAACAAAATTTTGGTCGGTAACAGGTTGACCCAGGGCAAAACTAGAGTTCTCGCTAAATTGAAGATTTGTAACAGGGTCAAATCCACCTTCACCTCGAACAACTCCTGAAGTGCCTGAGTCAACTGTTATTGAGAAAGATCCATCCTGTGCAGTAGTTCCAGAGAATTGTGCTCCTGTACAAGTTCCAGCAGTTACCTCAATACATACGGTTGCGCCTTGTATAGGGCCTGCACCTAAATATGTTCCGTCATAACCTTCTGTTGTTACATCATCAGATGTATCATTCGTTACTGTAACCATAAAATCTTTAGAATCAGATAATGACCCATCTGAGACAGATGCCATTAGATCATAAACATTATTAGTGTCCGAATCAGAAGGACTTTCATAATCTGGGGCTGTGTTAAATGTAACAACTCCGGATGATGAAACACTAAACAGTGAAGCATCTGTTCCACCAATGGTATATGAAAGTGTATCTCCATCAGCATCAGTAGCTGTTATTGTAAATGCAGACATTTGATTTTCTACAACTGAGTAATTAGTTGTTGAGTTTGTTATCGTGGGCGCGTTATTAGTTGGAGTTACTGGAGCAGTATATGAATCACCACCGCCTCCGCCACCGCCTCCACAGGCAGTAATAGTAACTAAACCAATTAATAGAACTACCCTGTTAAAAGTAATCATATTTTCTCCTTTAGTTCATATGCCGGGCGTCCATAACATGTAAGAAAGATTTGTGTCCAAATCTACCAAGTTTATGGCAAAGCGACTTGATGTAGTGTATTTAACGATAAGACAACATATATTGTCAAAATTTTTACGATGCTATATTAATAAGGGTATACAGAAGTACTTTTTTGTAGTTTTACTACCATAATCAATCTTTTTGGCTTACACAGCAAACCAACATATAATCAGAATTCATATGCAAAAGTCATTTTCTAATACAACAACTCTCAAATATATTTTTTTATTATTATTTATATCATCTTGTGGCGGCGGCGGATCTTCAGAAATTAACTCATCAGAAGATATCGTTCTAAATATTAATTTAAATGGTTTGAAAACACCAAGTAATAGTTACGAGAATCAAGTTATAGAAATTACATCCAATATTACGCAATGCTCTTTTAATATCTCATTAAACAATCAAGATACATACAAAATTCATCATGTGAAAACTAACGATAATAAAAATTTTGTTTTTAGAAACCCTCTTATATATAAAGAATCTGAAAATTTTCAATTGAATATTTCTAGCATCACAAATTTAAATTGCCCTGAAGCAAATAAAAATTTTGATTTACAGATAAACAGGTATCCAACTCAATATAATCTTATCCCAACAAATACTAATGACTTAAAAACTAATATATATGAAATTGGAGATATTGGTTTTGGTGGAATTGTTATAAATGATACTTTTTCAGCCACAATTTGTTACCCAACACCGAATGACTGTGAATCTTATGAAAACTCTTTATTTGGTCAAGATGCTCATAATATGGTTAGTGGAGATTTTAATGGGGATGGCTATGAAGATTTTGCCGTTGCTTGGGCGCTGTTTCCGCACACAATTGAACCTGATCAAAAAGTAAATGCTCCACTTAATATATATCTTAATAATGGAGAGGGTAGGTTTGAGGAAGACTTAGATATATATTTTGGTGGCTCTCCTCCAGTACATCCTTTTGCCTATAGAACAGTAGCGGCAGATTTTAATAATGATGGGATGGATGATATTTTTTCTGGATCTATGGGAATTCAATATAGATCAGAAGATTACAGTGAAAATTTTATTAACCCCCATCCGCACTTACTCCTTCTTTCAAATAAAGATGGAAAACTTGAGAATAGATCTGATCAAATAGAAGATCAAAATCAAGGTGATGGTCAGCTTTGTAGTTTTGCTCATGATGCCAGCATAGGCGATCCTGATTCTGATGGAGATATTGATATTTATGCATGCAACATTTTAAATATTAATGATGGAGAAGGTAATTTTTCAATTCATGAATATATTAATTTAGATTGGCAAAGAGAAAATCAATATGGAAATCCTATGTCATCACTTTTAACTGATTTAAATAATGATTCATATGATGACATTATTTTTTGGAATTTTGATAATAGAAGTAATTGGTCAGGCGCAGATGAGGGCTATATTCTTCTGAGCAACAATTCTTCAAATATTGAAAACTGGTCAAAGATATCATTACCAGTTGGCCCATTTGGTTTTGATAGAAATAAATACAATCATGCCGCTGCAGGAGATCTTAATAATGATGGATATATAGATGTGGTTGTTGCAATAACTAGAGATCTTCCTTATTACGAAGGTGCATATATTCAAATTCTACTTAATAATGGTTCTGGAGAGTTAATGGATGTAACTGAATCTAATTTTTCTAATCAACCAAGATCCGCTTCTCATCATGGAGAGGGAAATATATACTTAAGAGATATGAATCTTGATGGAAATCTTGATATTGTTCATTCAACTAGAGATTATAATAGTGGCTATCACGGCTCACATATTGCCATTAATGATGGAATGGGCAAATTTGAATCTATTGAAAATTCAAAATTACCAAATAAGCCAGATCCTGGTTACAACAATTATGATTTTTTAATGAAGGCCTTACCTATCAATGCCGATAACGAAGCTTGCTTGGACTTTATTTCAGTTACTGATGCCGGCTGGGAAAATAATCAAAACGAAACTAGTAATTATTTCTTCACGGTAATCAATATAAATTGTGACTTTTAATTTTTTTATAAAATGGATATTTCATCATATAGCCTAGATTTTCATAAACACATCCTTTCTAAATGGGCTGCCTCAAGAGCTGCTTCTCAAAGTAAAGGTTTTAAGTTTTCAGTTGAATTAGGTTCTAAGCTTTTATTGTTTGGTAAAAAAGGAAGTCAAGCTAGTGATCAAGAGTTCATAGATTACATCAAGCAAATAGAAAATTTTAATTCCCAAGATGATTATGATTACTGGCATCATCAAAGCATTTTAAATATGACTTCATACACTGATGAGCTTAAGCAGCTATTAGATAAACATAATAAATCTTTTAACAACTATACTTACGGAATTGCAGCAAAAATTTTAAATTGCTATCTCAAAGTTTTTTTTCTTGAATCGTTTGGCAATCAAAAGTTTGCAGATTTTATACATCCTCCTGTTGATGCAATTTTATTGAAAGCGCTAAGGAAAGAAGATAAAAAATTATTTAACTTTAAAAATTCAGTCTTTACCAACATAGGTGTTCTAAAAATTCCTACTTGGACTAGAATCAATGAAAATGAATACAAAATGATTATTAAGTTAATGAAAGAATTTGTATCTTCAAAAAATCAGAAGGGGTTATGGAAGATTGAATTTTTCTGGATTGGACATCAATAAAACATTTAATATAATACTTAAAAAATATAATATTTAAAAAAATGTCAACAAAAAAATACGAAGTCAAAATTATAGAGTTTAATAAGGTAAAGGTTATGCCTGATAATGGTAATTATGCTGGGGATGATGATTACCATATGAGTGAATTCATCACAGAATGGAAACTTGAGATTGATGGCAATCCACACAGGGTAAGATATGTCTTTGAAGAATATTGGATTGGTCTATATCCAGATGAATACGCGATGAAAATCGAAGATTTAGATAATGAAATTACTTTGAGTGATTGCTTAAAAGGAGATTACTGGATGGACAGAACAGATGAACGTCCTAACAATTATTTCGCATATCAAGATGATAAATACGATGATTCTCAGAAAAAAGATTTTTCTTTACTTTCTTACCAACTAAGTGAGTCATACCAGGGACTTTTGGACTGTGACTTAAATTGGGATACTGAATCTATAGAGGATTTAGATAATACCGAGTTTGAAATAGAAATAGATTTAGATGATTGATAACAACTATACCGTTAAAGATTTAATCATGGAGTCCCTTGAGGTTGCTCTGAACAAATTCATTTTAGATCCACCCGATGAGGCATATTCAAGTGGCGATGGCTACTTTAGTTGGTATATAAATATACGTGATAGTGAAGGCAATCAATTATCTGAGAAAACAGGCGATGATTTTTGTGTCAATTGTGATGTGGGTTTGCTAGAAGACGTAGTCATGAATGATTCAACAGATTTTACTGAAGTAGAAGCAGATGTAAGGCAATGTTTTAAGGATTATCTATATCAATCACAGGAAACTATCTTAATAGAATCTGCTGACAAAGTAGATGTGAGCAAGTCCTATTTTGAAGTTGCAGTCTTTGAGGTTGTTGATGGTGGAGCAGATGTGTGGAAATATTATAGAGTGAATCATTATTTTAAATCTGATTAACTGTTATCAAGTCTTGGTGCCCCATATCTGAGTCGAACAGATACTCCCTAAGGAACGCGATTTTGAATCGCGCGCGTCTACCAATTCCGCCAATGGGGCTCGATGCGCATTGTAGCTAAGTATTATCTAATTTAAAATCAGCTCCATATGAAAACTTCTGACTTTGACTATGAGTTACCAAAAGA
>MDTB01213701.1_pt1 | contig 21094 bp, 8 predicted proteins | sample 811161 | NCBI WGS metagenome assembly MDTB01 (sample SAMN05326650, study PRJNA326480) | marine metagenome | isolation source: seawater | place: Mediterranean Sea | collected 2009
AATGCTGTGAAGATGAAGCAGCACATTGATGAAATTTTGGCTGGTTTTGCTTCAAATGATTCGGATAATGCGCATGTGTTGGAGCAGTTTTTTGGGATGGATGAGTTAACGGCTGGTCAGATAGCTGTTCTTGAGCGTGCGGTTGAGGCTGGTGAGGATGCACTTGATACTGCTGGTGTGATAGCTGCGATTGAGGCTGAGTTAGATGGTGAGACGTTTGCTGCTGCTGATCAGATCAAGGTGGCTTTGACTACGCAGCAAGATGCAACACCTGCTGATGTGATAGCTGTGGTTCAGGAGATTATAGATGATGTGGTGGATGAGGCCTTAGCTGCGTCTGATATGGATACATCTTTGTTTGTTCCGTTGGGTGTTGAGGAGATTCGTGAGGGTACGGTACGTACTGAGATTATTGAGGATCGCGATGCGGCCTTGGGTGAGATTGCTGCTGAGGCCAGTGCGGTTGAGCAGGCTGCGATTGATAATGGTGCGACGGCTGAGCAAGCTGCAGAGCAGGCCCAAGAGGCAGCGGATGAGAAGCGTGAGGAGTTATTGGGTGTTACTACGATTGTGCAGCGTGAGGCTGAGCCGGAGCCTGTAGATACTGGTAATCCTCCGCCTGTTGATACTACTCCTGAGGCGATTGTGGTGTTGAGCAATGCGGATGACAAGGTGATTAGTACGTCTGGAGCGGATGATCGTTTTGAGGTGGTACCTCAGGTGTTTGTGGATGCTACGGATCATGCGCTTGATAACCAGGAGTTTGGTCGGGATGTGATTGTTGACTTGGATGAGCGTGTTAGTGTGTCTTTAGGAGATGGTTCTGCTGGAGGTACTGCTAGTATGGGAGGGTCTTCTGCTGAGGAGACGGTTCAGGTTGGTGTAGATTTAGATGCGCTTGGTGATGTAGTTTATCTTGAGGGTGTGGATGGTATTGGTGAGGTAACTTTTGATCGTCATCAGGTAGGCCGAGAGGGTATGAACTCGTTAAAGATCTCTACTACTGTGGAGTCTACGGATGATCAGGGTAATGCGATTGCTAATGCGGGTGAGGTAAATATCTTCAAGCAGTTTGATCCGTTAACGGATCGTTTTGCTGTGGAGACTTTGGAGTTAAGTGATACGCAGGGCAATAGTGAGTACTGGAGTTTGAGTACCACAGAGGCGGTACGTGAGGGTGGTCGAGTGACGGATACGTATATCCAGACGGATGTAAGTAATACGGGCAAGGGTATTTTGATTGGTTCGGACAATACGGATGATACGTATGTGGTTACGGGTGCTGCCAGTGATGCAGAGGTTGAGGTGATGGTTGTAGGCTTTGATGCTTCAGATACGATTGATCTGAGCTCTTTTGCAGGGGGTGATGAGCTGATAGCGAGCTTGGATGCGGACACAGGTAATGTGGAGTTGAGTGTTGAGGTTGAGTCTGAGGGTGAAGACGGTGAGATTATAACTACAACTGAGATCAGGGCTACTTTAATGGGTACTGGCCTTGCAGAAGAAGAGCTTAGCACCGCACTCATACTTAGTGAAAGTTGATATCGAATAGATAACGCTTTAGGTTAATTAGCTAAGCACTTCATAATATATATTATAATCAATATGTATTTAGCTATAGGTTAAACATGACAGGCTTAAAATCTCGAATTCGACGTGTATCCAAGCTAAGGGGGTCAGGAGATGATGCGAGATTAAAAACCGTTGATATTTTTCTTGTTGGAGCTTTAGCTGGATTATTTTCAAAAAAATTATCTATTGATAACGATAATTCATCGAATTCGTTTAATAATTTAGGGATCGAACATCGTTCTAGCTACAAAGCAGTTAGAGAGGACACTAACAGTAGTCAAGAAAAAAACCAATCTTATGCAGTTGCAGATCGTTTATCAGCCTCAGTAAGTGATTATGTATCAGGTTTAAAGAGTGATGAAGTTTCAACTTTTTCTAAAGGGTTTTATAATGCGCAAGTAGACTATATATCAAAAGTTTTTGATCAAACTGCAAATACAAAGTTAGCAGAGTTTACAAAAAAGTCTTTAGCACAAAATAAATTTGATGATAATTCTCGCCTTGAATTATCTGAATTTGAAGAAAATTTTAAAACAATAAAATCAAATGATGGCAATCTTACCAACTCTGAGGTTATGGGCAAGGCTTCAGTTGTAGAATCTGCTGCAAACTACCAGGAAATCATTGATAAGTTCAAAGGGGAAATGGATATAGACCCACTTATCGATGTTGATCCTATTGAGGAGGATCACGCTGAACTTGTAAAAACTGCAGAAATTGATGAAAGTTTTGATGGTCGTGATTTTTCCGAAAGTGATGAGGAAAGTCTTTCAGAGCAAAACAAAGTAGAGACTTTTGATGGTGAAGATGGTTTAACGGGCTCAAATGCTGATGAAAAAATTGAGTTGGCCGATGCACAAAATTCAAACATAGCTGAAAGTGGTCAAAATTCCACATCCTCTCAGGCTTCAAGTGCAGGAGGAGCAGGGGGAGCAGCGGGAGCAGGAGGAGCAGGAGCGGCTGCAGGTTCAACTACTTCATCAATTTTTGGCTCAATTGCAATGGTTCCAGTTGCAGGTGTGGGAGTATTGGTTGCTACTAGTGCTACGGCTAGTGATGATGGTCCAGTTATACCTATTACTGATGATTTAACAGATACCTCTGATGAGGAAGATGATTCAGATGTTGTTTCTGATTTGCCAGTCATTGAGGAACCAACAGTTGAAGTGGTGACAGAAACCCCAGTTTCTGACCCAGTAGTGGCTGAATCTAGCGATGCAGGGGTTGTTGAAGAAGAAGCAGCGGCAGTTTTGTCTTTCCAGGGACGAGTGGTGGATGGATATGTTGTTGGAGCAACAGTTTTTTATGATGCAAACAGTAATGGAATACTCGATGACAGTGAGTCAAATTATGTAGGAGTTACCAACTCTGATGGGACATTTAGTTTGCCGGATTTCAGTGCAGCAGACCCTACTGGTTCTGTTGTCGTTTTACCGGGAGGTATAGATACCAACACGGGTCATGAGATCGGAGCTATGCAGGTAAGTGTACCCAAAGATGCTGACGGGAACGCTATTTTAAGTGATGCGACTGACCCAAATGCACAAACTACAATCAGTTCACCATTAACTTTGATTCTTGCTCAAAACTCAGACATCGTTGAAGCTGATTTGATTGTTCAGTTGGGTATGACTGGAGTAGAAGACACTGGATTAGCATATTACGATCCAGTAACAGAAATGCAGGCAGGAAATAATAATAGTCTGGCAGAGTATGTGTTTACTGTTCAGCAGCAACTTTTTTCTGTAATTCAAGCAGGTTCAAAAATTGCTGGAAGTGCATCTGGTCTTTCTGCACTAGAAGTTAGTGTCAAGGCCGTTGGTGCTGCAATCACAACCGCTCTTGAAAATGGTGAAGCAATAACGGTAAGTGATATTTCAACCTCTGCGATTACAAGTGTTGCTAATGCGTCTGGTTTTTCATCACTTGCTTCATCATTTGTTTCTATTGTAAATGCTGCCAACACTAAAATTGAAGAAGGCTACAGTGGATTGGCATCTGCCTTATCAGACCCAACAAATACTGACTCGATCGATCTCTTATCCAATGCTAGGGCAACCGCTGCTGCCTCTCAGGATACACTTTTAAGCACCATTAGCACCTCTTTAACTTCTGGAAGTCTGGATGTTACTCAATTTAATACAGATCTTACCTCTGTAATAGCTGAGAACACTGCTGTTTTTGGAACCGTTTTGCAGGCAGAAGCCGGTGACGGGTCAAGTGGGTTGTCAGAGTTTGGAAATCCCGCATTTATTGTTCAAAAACTTTTAGAGCAAACGGGTTCGGCTGACAGGGACATTCTTGATCTCTCTTCTTCAATCAACACCATGTCATTAGAGCAGTTATCACAATTGGGTGTTAAACACGTGAGACTTCTTGGTTCTAATACCTCTGTAGAAATTAGTTTAGGTGATGTGACAACTGCTATTCTTTCAAGTTTAAATGATGATGCAAGCACAGATGATGCAGCCACTACTCTAGTGGACGAAGCATCCGTTGATGATGCGCTTTTCGCTAGCAACTATTCAGTAACCTTAAAAGTTAGAGATACGGATGTACAAACTGTCGTTGCCAATGCAACTGCGCTTAATGCAGCTGGTATTGACATAATCAAACCTGTGGAAGGAACTCTTACGTTAACCCTAGCGCAGGTGCAAGAATTAAATACTTTAGGTTTTGAATTTGCATCCGGCTTAGTAAGGTTTAGTGCTGCATCAACCGATAACCTTACCTTTGATCAAATATATACACTTTTAAATGCAGGTTTAAAACTAACGGATGCAAGTACTGTAACTGTATCTATTCCAGATGGAGATAGTCGCTCTACATTCTCTACCATTAAGGATTTGGCTGCAAACGGTGTTTCTTTTGACGGGGGTACGATCACCTTAGAAAGTGCAGATGTTGTTGGTTCTTTTAATGTTCTACAGGCTCAATTACTTGATGCTGCTAAATCCAATATAGTTTTTGACACCTCCTCTCTTACGGGCTGGAGTTTAGGAAAGGCGTCAGACGGAACATCTCTGGGTAATCCAGTTATTGATGCCTCTGACGTTACTTATTTACTTGGCGCGGGTCTGACGTTCAACGAGGCCATTGTTAACGTTACCTCAGCTACAGATGTCACAACTATAGCTGATAATGCCTTTGATCTTCTCACAGCGGGAGTCAGAAAATTTAATTTTTCATCTGGGGTATCAATTTCGACTGATAACGCTACTTTGCTTTTAGATGCAAAGGATCTAACTGTAGCTCAGGGCGTTACTTATTCTGACACCATTTTTTCTGGAAGTGGTGTTTTAAGTGAATTGGGGAGTGCTAGTCTTCAGTCACTATCTGATTATCTTGCAGAGGGACTCGGACTTGATACTAGTTTTGTTCCAGCTCTTTCGGATGCGCTTGCTTTAGTTCAGTTAGGGATTACTTTTCCTCAAGGAATTACTATACAAAGCTCTGAGATAACATCAGTAAGTCAAAGTAATGCTGAATTAATGGTCGCTGCTGGTGTAAGTTTTGATGGAACTTTCAATGTAACGTATTCTAAAGATAGCTCTTTAACGGAGGCTGAGAATCTTACGAGTATAAAGGCTCTAGTCCAAGCTGGTTTAACCCCTGTTGCTTCAGACGGAGGATTGATTCAAGTTAGTGGAACAGAATCCGCACCTTTATATCTTAGCCCTGATGAGTTTAGTTCTTTGAAGGAGTTAGTAGAGTTTCAAAATGCTTCTTTAGTGTTGATGAGATCATCAGATTTTGATACTGCTTTTGGTGATTTGACAACAAATCAATCCTATTGGGAAGCACAAATAGCATTTTCGAAATTTGCTGTTCCATTGTCAGTTACCCCTCCTTATTCAAAATTTAGTACTCTTGCAAATTTAAACTCCCAACGAGAGGAATCGGGAGTTCAAGCCATATCTATTGTTAGAGTTTCAAAAAGCGGTGATGAATTTACTGAGTTAGATACAAACATTTCAGTTAGACTATCCAACTCAAGTGATTTGGATACAATTGATGTATCCAGTTTAAAAAATTCTGGAGTTGATTTAGTCGACGTGCTGGGTGTTCCCCTGAGTGTTAGCCAAATTCAAAGTTTTCAGAGCAATGATGCTCCAAATTTACAAAATGGGCAGTTATTAATTTCAAACGATAATATTTCAGATGCAGCCACTTTATTTACAACTTCAGCAGATAGAAATATTTTTACCGCTGGTATAGAGTCCTTTAATGTTGCAACCGGCACTAGTGCAACTGCAGATGTTTGGAAAGTGTTTTCAGATGCTTACGACAGCCTGTCAGGTGATAGCAATTACTTAACCACCAAAATTTTCGATGGCGGAATAATAACTGGTTCTGGTTCTTTGGAGTCAGGGGTAGGTCAAGTACTTGATAGATTAAGTAGCGGTGGGTTGGTTTTATCAGATACGTACTCTCCATCTCTTACTGAGGTTCAAGAATACATAGATGGTGGTGGAAGTTATACAAAGGGAATAAAAATTAGTCTTCAAGATGGTGAGACGCTGACACCAGCTCAGGCAATATCTCTAGCTCAAGCAAATGTTTCATTTACTGCCAATACACCACTGGACTTTGCAGGGCAAACCAAGAACGATTTACTTGGTTCTGTTTCTGAATCATCTCATGTTGTTCTTTTTAAAAAACTCCTAGCACAGGGGTTTTTGATGGAAAATCTCAGTGATGATTTACTTAATCTTGACCAGGTTACAGTTAGTCCATCAGATTTTGAGACTCTAAAAACGAGTGGTTTTAATTTTTCTAACTCGAAAATTGAAGTTTCAAACAAAATGGAGTTAATTTCTGTTTCAGTTGATTTGGTGGATGAAACCAATCATGGGATAAGTCATGTTATAGTTCCATCGACTTTAAATCCAACTTTTGGCCAAACCAAGCAAATTCTTGGGGCAGGAGTAGCATTTGAAACCCAATCAGGCGGTACATCCGGAGTTATTGTAAAGGTTAATTCTGTTGGCCAGCTTGAGAGCCTTGTTAGTAATATTTCGAGTCTTGATCAAATGGGAGTTTCCTCCCTGGATCTTGAGGGGCTCAATATACCTTGGGATATAGCAAAGCAGTTTGCTGAAGCTGCATCCTCTGTAAATGTAACATTTACGAATGAGCCAGGGATTTTAATTGGCTCAGAAGATGATCTTACTGAGGTTGCACCAGTTATTAGCCAGTTGTACACACTTGGAGCACGAACAATTTCATTTGAGGAGGGGATTGAGGTTCAGGCAAAAGCAGCAAACGATATTATTATTGCATCTGACAGTATAACCTTTGTTAGTGGTTCAATCACAAAAGCTGATGAAATAGCTGATTCTGAATTAAAGACAGTGCTCTCCTCCTTGAAAAATAAAGGTTTAGGAGTTTCTTCTGATTTCAAACCTTCTGTAAGCATTCCTTTGACTGACAATGCTCAAACAGACAGTGAACAGATGGTTTCTATGATTAGGGATGGCTACAGGATTAAGTCCTATGTCAATGCTGATAATGAGTCGCAGACAGAGCATGAATTTTTAAATGTTTTTTTGAGTGTAAGTGATTATGCTAGATTTTCAGATTCTAGCAATTTTGATGATGATATTTCTGTTCCAAAGTTTAGGGACTCCCACGTCATTGCAAAAAATTCCCAGGATTTAATTAAAATTTCGGCGGATTTACAGTCGGATACATCGAGTTTAGAGCAGCTCAATTTAAAATCCATTGCATTAACTGATGGATTATCTCCAAATTTAGCTCAATTAAATCAATTTATTCAATCTGGAGTTTCTCTTGTAAATGTAGAAAGGTCTGAAATCGGTTATTCATTGTCATCAACTACTGGAATTAGTTTAAGACCATCGAGTGATGAGCTCTCAGTTATCGCTGATAATGCTGGAGGCTTTTATGCAGCTGGAATTACCAAGTTGGGTTTGTATGGTAAGGAAATTGAAGTTGCAGATGCGCAAAGTTTGTTAAGTGCAGGATTTAGTTTTGAAGGGGGTAAAATTAGGGCATCAACAAATTCTTCTGAAAATACTCTTAATTATTTGAAGCCACTAGCACAAGCTGGATTAGCCTTGCCTGATGAAATTTCTTTAATGAATTCAGTAGTTTCTTATGATTTTGCGATGAATAGCTTTAAGGGTTCACTTGCAGGTGCAAGCATTGATCTTTCAGATAAACAAGGTTCGGATTCTATTAACTTAAACCAAGTAATGAGACTTGTTAATCGAGATCTGGGTCAAGATTTAAACGATAACCCAAGTGCTTTTTTGTCTTCAGATCCTGCACTCACTGCATCAATCTTGGTTTCTCAGACAGATCAAATTAGCTCAAATATAGCTGAGAAAGTTGCTGATTTGGGTTTCAACAAGGTGGTAGGTTCAATTAATGCCTCCACGGTAGTTAATCTTTTCCCTGTTGAAAACCTCGATATTTCGGAGTTGGGAATCAAAGGTGATATTACAGTTAATGAGGCTATAAACATCGTCGATGCAGGTAAGAAAGAAATGCTCGAAGAGGTAAAAATTAAAGATAATTCTGAGATTGATCTGGCTGGAGCCAAAAAAATTGTGACTATCGATCCTCTAGCAATGGATTTTAATGAAGTTACTTTGTCTGAGGGTATTATTAGTGTTCAGGATTTTTTTGATATACATTCAAATATCTCTCTTCCCTCTGATATTACTATTTCGGGCAACCTTAATTCTATTGATCAGGCAAATTCATTAATTTCACTAACTAGTGATATATCCAATAAGAGCTTTGTAAACCTATTGCTTAAGGATGATGAGCAATTAATTGAATCTGATGCTGATTCAATAACTAATCTTCTAAACAACGGCGTATCGGTTTATGATGGATTTTCACCAACAGTGTTCATTACTGAAAACGAACTAACTCCTCAAAATGCTCTTGCTTTATCTCGAGGGTTTGTAGACTTATCAAATAAAAGCATTTTACATGGAGAATCAGCCCAACTTGATCAAATTACTCAGCTTGCAGTTGTTGACGGACTATCAATTCAGGGGGTGAAAGTTGACAGAGGAGAGGAGCTGCAAATTGCTTCTAAATTTGACATACTCTCACTTGCAAGACAAGGGGTGTTATTTGATGCAGATGATGGTTTGCCTTTATATGAACTTTTGGAAGACGAGTTTAATCCTACTGAGGCAATAGAATTAAGTACTCTTGGAGGCGATTTAACAAATAAATCAGTAACTTTTGACGGATATGTTCCCCCGATAATTGCTGAAGGCCTATCATCGATAAATGGGGTTGATTTGTCCAATGTTTTTATTAAAGAGGATGGTTTGTCAGAATCTCAAATCCTTGATCTGGAACTTAAGGGAGGCAAAGTTAACCGTTTGCCAGAGATAGTCCAAGAATCATCTAATTTCAATAGCACAGTTTCAGAGATTTCTGATTTGGATCCCAGAGGCCAAGACATTAAGTTGAGTACAAGTGGTACAGTAACTATCAATGACGACAAATTCAGTGAATATCAAACTAACATTTCTACAGCAGTAAATGATTCAGGTAATTTTGAAGTAACTGTTAATCAAAATACTGATACTGGTATCCATGAACTGAATTGGAACTATGAAATATTTGCTGAAGAGATAGAGTATCTTGCTCATGGTGAGGCCACCTCATTTGATTATAGTGTGTCCATTTCTGAAAGTTTTTTTGAGTTTGACACCCAAAATATTGCTGAGTTTGATGGAAATATCACTATTCAGGGCTCCGATGATCAACCAGTAATTTCTTTTGATGATGATTCAGACATTTCTCAATTGGTGAGAGAAGGTGGGGATTTTATTTCAAATCCGGTTGAGGGAACTTTGAATATTGAGGAAAGAGACCTTAGTGATATGGTTTCATTTAAATTGAAGGATTTAAAGCCAAGTATTTCTGGATCACCTCAAGAGGATTCGAGTGAATCTTTGGAAATAAGTTATGTCACTCAGTCAGAAGATAACTTGTTAAGAGATATTGAAGTACCAATCAAGTTTTCCGTAACTGAACTTAATACTAGTAGCGTCATTTGGGAATTAAGTCCTAATAGTCTTGAATTTGTTGAATACGGTGTTCAAGGACAGGGTTATTACAGTGAAACCATTATTGAAAACATTGGAATTGGACAAACATTTGAACAAAATAATTATGGGCACTCTGGAAATGGCTTTTATTCTGACTCAGAAATTAACGATGTGGGTTCAGGAGTATTTTTAGGAAATCAGGCTCATTTTCTTCAACATGGAACTGATGGTCAGGGTTATTATTCAACTTATTTCGAGGACTATGGATTATCAGGATATACGCAAAATCCTTTTGGATTGTTATCAGGAGCTCAATTTAAATCTGACGGTGTAGATGGAGCAGGTTTTTACGAAGACTGGGGCAGTTATGGTTCGGGTGAATTTGCCCCAGAAGCATCTGAAGTTAATTTTGGTGAAAATGGTGCTGGTTACTACAGTCAAGTTGTCTCGCAGGATGTTGGTGCAGGGGAATTTATAGTATCTGCTGAATACTTTAATTATGGTGTCAATGGTTCCGGTTACTATACTAATTCAACCACAGAGAACATAGGTATAGGAGATATTGTTCATGGCAATTCAGATATAGGGTCAGTCAAAGAGTATATCAGTCCTGAGTTCTCCTCTGGTCAGTACGAATTGGACTGGGAAGTTATGGACAATGATAGTATTTACGAACAGTTAAACTCAGGTGAGGTGTTAGTTTCTGATTGGGTTTTTGAGGTGACTGACAATAGTCCTAATTTAGAACAAGATGAGCAAAACCAACCTGTTAGCCAGGAAATAGGCATTAATTTTCAGGCCAACAGCCTTCCGGAATTACATGATCCATTAACAGGTCTAACTCCGAGCCTTGAGATTCAAAATTTAGAGGATCATGAATTGATTCTAACTCCTGATGATTTTGGGTATCAATTTTATTTTGATGCTGACCAGGACTCGTTCGCAGCATTAGAAATCAGTCAATTTAGTGACGATATAACCTTGTTTCTACAACCACAGGGTTCAACTTACATGGATGACGCGCATTACGTTTTAGCTGGTGATACGATTGATATACTCAATCTTGATGAATCTGCAGTATTTTCAAGAAATGAACAAGTAATAGACTTGTTTTTATCTCCAGATGAAAATATTAATGGGTCAAGATTCGTGAATTTTAATGTTGGAGATGGCATTGCTTTTTCAGAATCAAGCTATGACCTTGATGTTTTTGTTTACCCGGTAGTTGATAATCCTGTAGTTACTACTAGTACTTCACCAATAACTGACGAATCCGAAATCAGTAGTAATATTAAGTTTGTATCTGATCCTTCTACAGTTTACTTTAACGTTGAAGCTGTTGGCCAAAATTCTGAATTAACTAATGCTAGTTTAGAAATTATGCAAGGTGAAGTTATTCTTGACCGTAAGGAGTTTGATGATGGATTTGATTCAAATTACGAATATGATCTTGTATCTTTGATTGATAAACACGATATTGTTACCTCTTCAAGCTTGGAAAATGATGAATCTGAATATCGAGTAACATTACCTGTTACTGCTAGTATCTCAATTGAGGTCAGAGACCAAGTAGACGGTGTAACGGCTGAGGAAACTTTTGTTCACAAAGAAAAAATTACAATTATTCCAGACAGCACAAAATTTAAGCAGGAAAAGCAGTATGAAGAAGTATTATTTGGATCTTCAGAATTGGAAAATGGGCCTATTTCTAATTTTTCTAATTATGCAAGCTCTGAGGATATTACATTTATAGATCCAACTTTCGAAAAAGTTGCTTCCACTGATAAAGAACTTAATGGTCAACAAATAGCCTTTGATGCTGAATCCATACTTGGTACGGATGGTGATGATTTTATTTTTGCTAATACGTCTGCAGAAATAGATCACGGAACACTTATTCATGGAGGTTTAGGCTTTGATGATTTAACAGGCAGTAATTACGACGATATTATTTATATAGATCATGGTGGTAATCAAGAGGCGGATGTTGTTGCCGGTGGTGAAGGAAGTGACGTTTTTGTTATTTCTGATGAAAAATTTAGTGGGAGTTTTGATTCGACAAATGATCCGGCAAAAATTGACTTAGATCAACGTCTCAGCGTTTTTTTGGATGATGAAAATATTAGTCATCAACAAGTTGCTATTGCTGGTGTGATTGATGATTTTAGTATTCAAGATAATGATAATATAGTGTTGGAGGGTTTTTCAGATACAACTGAACATTCAGTAACTGTCATGGAGGATATGGCAGTTGTATTAATTCAAGAAGAGGAAGCAAGTGTCGAAAAGTTCTATACGGCTGCTATTTTAATGCCAGAGTATGGTCCCTTTGATTCCTCTGATATGGATTTACTTAATGAGTCTATTCACAAGATGTAGTTTCTTTCTTTTCTTTTGTTTTTTTTCCATCTTAATGGTCCAAGCTGGAGATATTAATTTATTTGATGACAATTCAGATAAGGAAATTGCCAGAAATATTAATATTGCTAAAGTATCAAAAGGCGATATAGAATCTTATTACACGGTTAGTAGAGGTGACACCTTAAGTGATATTGCGTTAAGGGTAATGAAGAAGGCCGGACTCAAAATTAGTAGCACAGAGATTATGAAGACTGCTTATAAAATTGCAAATTTCAATAGAGTTGTTAATCCTAATCTGATATTTATTGGTCAAAAAATTGATTTGTCGATAATAGAAAAAATTCAAAATACAAATGCCATGCAAAATGAGATGGCTGTATTCAAATCAGATACGAAAAAAATTCAAAAAAGTAGTAATAATGTAAAATTAAATAAAAATAATTCTAAGTCTTTATTAGTTGTTGAGAGCTCAAATAACAAGAGATTTGATAATATTCACCTAGAATCTGAATCCTCAACAGATATAGAGGAGGTTGTCGGAACAAAAGAAATCCGTATTTTAAAAGAAACAACAGCTATACTCAGAGCTGACAAAAATAATGATCGATTTATGACTCTTAATCAAATTAAGCGTGAAGATGGTGTTGTTGAAAATATTTCAAAAAACCTTCAAATAAAAGAAAATACATTAAGTAATACCGATAATTTATTGATAAATAAAAATAAAAGAGTAAATACTTATTCAAAAAATAAAGAGGTCGAAATAAACAATATTGTTCAAAGCTCTGAAGAACAGTCAATTAATGACAAGTCAGGAAATATGATTGAGAATATTGAAACAATCCCGAACTTGCGAAATTCATCTCGTGAAAAATTGAAAATTGTTCAAAAAAAGAAATTAGTTACACCAAATAATAAGGATAAAAACAATAATATTAATGAACCTGATATTTTCATTAATAAGCACTCATCTCTCTCAAATACTGCCAAGGTTGTTGAAACAAAAAAAGAACTGGAAATTCTTGTAGAGGATCTTATAAATAAAGCCGACAAACCGGGTCAATTGCCAAAATTTAAAAAATTTAAGCAAATTATTTCTTTACCGTTTGGTTCAACACCATTGTTTCTGCAGACTTTAGAAAGTCAAAAAATAGCCCAAGAAAAGAAAAATGTCGCTTTCTCAAAATTTTTACCTCAAGTAACTTCCTCAGTAGGAGGTGGCATTAAAAGTGGAGGATCTAATAATGATAGTTCGTCACAAAGTAAAAATTTTACAATTTCTCAGTTGGTATATGATTTTGGTGTAACTAGTCGCCAATATAAAGTAACAGAAAAGGAAGAACTATCTAGCAAATATAAAATAGACCAACAACGAACGGATTTACTTTTTGATATTATTACAGCATTTTATGAAGTATATCGTGCGGAAACTCTTTTGAAGTTATCTCAAGAGTTTGTTGAAACTCGAAAAGAATTTCTTGAATCAGTAAAAGTTCGCCAATCACTCGGTGGAAGTAGTAATGCTGATGTAATTAGGGCGGAGACTAAATTATCCGAAGCATTAGACAAAATTCCAACAGAGGTGAAAAATTTAAAAAATAGCAAAGCGATTTTTCTTGAATACTTTGATATGAACACTTCAATTAAAACAGAATTACATCAAGTTCCAAGTATTGAAGATGTAACTTTTGAGTTAAACAATGAAAATATAGATAAAAATTTTAAAATTGCAGAAATTTCTAATCAAATTAAGGCAGCACAATTAAACTATGAGGCTCAAAGGAGGAGCCGTTTCGGAAAGTTTGGCCTTCAGGCTGGATATCAAAATACTGATACAAATCTAAATACACCTCAGGAGCAATCAAGTATTTTGCTAACTTATCAGATTGATGTATTCAGTGGATTTGAAAGTAGGGCCAAAATTTCTCAAGCAAACCTTAAAGTAAATGCCCTACGTTTTGAAATGGAAAGAATGAGAAAAGAAATAATAAGAGAGTTAAGCCAATCGGAAAACTCGTATGAAGCTCAGTCAGCATTGGTTTTGTCTCGTGTGGCATTAGTCAAAGGTGCTGAATTATCAAATCAAGTGAACCGGGAACTTTTCGAGTTAAATAAAACATCTATTAATGATTTATTTCGCTCTCAAGAAGAATTTCTTAGTGCTGCTAAAAATCTAGTTGATGCAACTGTGGAAAAGAATTTGAGTTTTTATCGGTTAGCAGCCAATTTTGGAACATTACTTAACTTGTTTGAACTCAGGACCTAAGTTGGAAATAAATTTTGAGGAGCTTGTATATCAAATTACAACAAGGTTTGATGCCTCAATAACTCCTGCAGAAGCAAGGGCTCTATCAGGTTCTGTTAACCAAAAAAAAGATTTTAATTGGTTGATTGAATGTCTTCATGACTGTGCAATTGATAGTCACAAAATTGATAAACTTCAGGATATCGATTTTGAACGATTTACGGGTGTTGGGGTTGTCGTTTTGACTGAAAATGTTTTTTTGTTTTCTTTTGATGAATTGAGACAGGGAATTTATTTTTATGAATTAGGAGGAGATGTTCTTGGAAATTGGGAAGAATCAAAACCAATATTAGAAAAATATGATTCTCCAGTTATTTATAGGTTTTTTGAGAGAGAAAAAGAAGAAGTAGCTGTAATCCCAGGTATAGAAAACCACTGGTTTTATGCACCATTATGGAAGAATAGAAAATTTATTGTCCAAGCTGGTTTTGCTTCTTTGTTAACTAATATATTTGCTGTTGGTACATCCTTATTTGCATTAATTGTCTATAACAGAATTATCCCTGCTAATGCTATGTCATCTTTGTATATGCTGGTTATTGGTATGGTAATTCTACTTACTGCTGATTACGCTATCAAAACTTTGAGATCGAGACTACTTGGAGCAGCTGGAATTGAATCAGATATTGTTATTGCTGATAGATTATTTGGTCAAATCATTGATTTGAAGCATGACACAAAGAAAGGGAGTGTTGGTACTTTAGCCAGTATTTTAAAAGAATACGAACAAATCAGAGAATTTTTTACTTCTGCAACATTAGTTTCCATTATCGATATGCCATTTGCCTGTATTTTTTTATTTTTTATATGGTACATAGGTGGTCATATGGTTATACCTGTGATTGTTGGCATTTTTATACTAATTGGTGTGACACTTTTAGTACAACCAAGATTAAAAAAACTTTCTGAAAGTTCTCAGGAAGAGTCACATGACAAACACTCGGTTTTGGTCGAAACACTATCCGGCTTAGAAACAGTTAAACTTCTTGGAGCTGGTGGACTGTTAAGAAAAAGATTTAAATCGGTTGTTTCAAAGCAGGCAAAAAGTGCCGATGAGGTCAAGAGACATACTTTTTTTTCTACTAACTTAACTCAGGAAGTTCAACAAGGTGTACAAATTTCAGTTGTAACAGTTGGTGCGATAACTGTTACAACTGGCGAATACGGTTATGGAGCTATCATAGCCTGTACAATTCTTTCAGGCAAAGCATTGTTGCCTTTTGTTCAATTGGCACAATTATTATCTAGATTGAACCAAATTATAACGGGCTATAATTCTCTAGATGGTTTAATGAAACAGCCTACTGAGCACACCAAAGGAAGTGATTATTTAAGAAGGGGAAAGTACAAAGGGGAGGTAACTTTTGAAAATGTATCTTATTCTTATCCAAATCAAGATGGACTTGCACTTGAGGAAATTTCTTTTTTAATTAGAAAAGGTGAACGAATTGGCGTTGTTGGCCGAGTTGGTTCAGGAAAAACTACAATTGGTAAATTAGTGACAAAACTTTTCCCTCCCAAGTCGGGTAAAATTTTGATTGATGGTGTTGATATAAGCCAGTTGGACCCTTCAGAAATTAGAGAAAACATTGGATATGTCTCTCAGGATCCTTGGTTAATAGCAGGAACAGTAGAGCAAAATATATCTTTTGGAGCAACTGAAATCAAAACAGAACAAATGATTGAAGCAGCTGATGTCTCAACCTCATCTGATTTTATCAATTCCCATACAAAGGGTTTTAAACAAATGTTAGATGAAAGAGGAGAGGGATTATCTGGTGGGCAAAAACAGGCTATAACAATTGCAAGAGCAATTGTAAAAAATCCCCCTATTCTTATTCTTGATGAACCCACAAGTTCAATGGATGCTAAGACCGAAAAAAGTTTTATTGATCGTTTTAAGAAATACAACACAGAAGCAACAATCTTACTTATTACACACAGAACGTCATTACTTGCCCTAGTAGACAAAGTTATTGTAGTGGATAAAGGTAAGATTGTTGGAAGTGGCTCTGTAGATGCTTTTTTAAAAGCAACTAAATCTGAAAAAATTGGTAAAGGGTCTAGAAAAGATTCACAAGTTGAATCAGTTGCTGGAGCTTAAGGAGCATTTATGTTCAGAGGATTGATTGGCTTACTTAAGCTAATTCTGATGCCAGTTACTTATCTCTTGTATTTTCTTTTTTATCCAATAATTTACTTATTTACAAAACTTCCATTTTCTTTTAGACGCAAAATAATATCTAAATTTACAGGCTTGTTTTCCTTATTCAAAAAATTTGCAATTGTTATTACTCATTTATTTGTAACAGAAAAAAATGTTAGGAATGGAGGAGGGGTTCATTTGTTGGTTCCAATTTTCTTTTTATTTGGAGCTTTTCTTATTTGGGCGTATTTGGCAAAATTTGATCAAGTGATTACTGCTGAAGGTAAAGTTTATCCTTTTTCAAGACTTCAAGAAATCGAGCATTATGAAGGTGGATTACTTGACAAGGTTCATGTAAAGAGGGGTGATTTGGTATTGAAAGACCAACTACTCATGTCTCTAAGTCCTCTTTCTGCAGATAGTGATTTTAATATACAGAGGGGAAACATCGTTCTTTTATTGATAAGAAAATCTAGATTGGAAGCTGAATATTTGGGCAAGAAAAATTTTAAAATTGATTCTAAAATAAATAAAAAATATGAACAAATTTTCGATAATGAATATTCTCTTTTTCTTCGTCGTAAAGCTTTATTTGAGCAACAGTTTGAAAATAACCAAAATGGGATAAAAATGGCAGAGTCACGCTTTTCTGCTAGTGAGGCAGCATTTAATGCAGCATTTGAGGAACAGGCAGTTGTTTCAAATTTATTTGAAAAGGGCTTAGAAAGTAGACTTTCTAAAATAAAAGCTGATAGAGCTTTTGCAGAATCAAAAGCTAGTATGGATATTGCCGAGCAAGAACTCAACAGAGCTAAATTTGCTCTAAGTTCATTTAAATTAGAACATCAAGCAAAAGTTTTAGAAGAGCTATCTAAAGTTAAGTCTGACTATCTATCTGCATATGAGGGTATAAAAGTTGCTGCTGACAAAGCTGAAAGAACGCAAATACGAGCTTCCATTGATGGAGTTGTTAACAGAGTTTTAGTTTCCACTCAAGGAAGTGTAGTAAAACCGGGGGAAACTGTCGTTGAAATAGTACCTGCTGACCAAACTATTGTGGTGGAAGCCAATGTTATGCCATCTGATATAGGTTTTGTGACTAAGGGCCAAAAAACACAAGTAAAAATAACAGCTTATGATTTTTCAGTATTTGGAGCTTTAACAGGACAAGTTAACATTGTTTCAGCCGATACAATAACAAATGACAAAGGGGAAAATTTTTATATAGTTAAAATAGATTTAGACCAAGATTTTTTAGAAGTAAAAAGTCGCTCCCTAAAAGTTATCCCTGGTATGACTGCTCAAGTGGATATTATTACTGGTAAAAGATCTCCGTTAGAGTATATTTTTTCTCCAATTACAAAAACTTTACAGGAGTCATTCAGAGAAAAGTAATACCAATATTACATATCAAAGCTGTTTCAATCCGTCGCAAGAGATGAATATTTATGTTTCAAATCAAGCTGTCAATTCTGTAATATGTTCAATCCCTCATCTGAGACTGATGAAAAATTTGATTTAACTTAAGCTCAAGATCATCTTAAAAAGAGAGTTGTTGTAACTATCAACTAAAACTACATACACTGTAACTTCTTAATGATAATGACTCCTTTGTGTGAAACCAACTAAAATGATTTATAAGATATGAAGATAGCTGTTTTATTACGAGGAAAACAAAACTTTTCAAGAACAACCTCAGCATTATTTAAAAAAATGGTTATAGAAAAGTTTCCTCACATTGATTTTAAGTTCTTTATTCACACATGGAACAGTCTCCCGGTATCTCCTGGTGTTAACAACAGATTAAAACAAAAAACTCATCATAAATCAGTAATACTTGAAAAAATTAGTCATTGGGATCCAATATTATACGAACTTAGTGAAGAGAAAGAACTGCTTAATGTTATAAAAAAAATTTTAAAGAAACAATCTATAGATCAAACCTACCATTCTTGGGCACAGGAACAGTTGGACTCGACAAAGAAATTGGATCTTGTAAGCCCTTTTTTTATTGACAGATCGAAATGTAAATATATCAAGAAAATTGATAATATTATGAATAAACCTGATGTCAATAATCCAAATCACATAGACATTCTTAAAATTATCTTTTCTGGATTTTATTTGACAGGGCAAATGTACAGTGCAATGAAGGCATTTAGTCTTTATAAGTTATATGCTGCTCAAAACGAATATACTCCTGACCTTGTTATTTGTACAAGACCAGATGTAGTCTTCAATCTCGTAAAGGGAAGCTTTGATAGTGTGATAGAAATGTTGGACAAAACACATTATGGTAAAATTTCTAATGTTATATGTAGTGAAGTTATGACCTTAAAAGGTCAAGCTTGGGTCCAAGATTATGCCTTTATTACTGACAACAAAGGTGCAAACGAATTTTTAGGTGGTGACCCAGTAAAAAGATTATTGGATCTTGCATTTAATCATAGAGCTAGAACCACTGGTTTACTTGACTCTTCGGGAATGGAAGTTCATATGTTATGGCCTATATTAGGTCACAAATGTAGTTTTAAAGAGGCAGGTTTTTTTTTAACAACACTTGCCAGAAGAGAGTTTTCAGAAAATGATTTTACAAACTATAGCCACAAAAAAATTTTTTTGAAAGTAAATAATGAGCTTACAGATTGGTTTAAAATGAATAAACTATCTAAATCCTATTCTAATAAAATTTTATTGAGTGAAATAAAACGCATAATCAGATGAAAACGATAATTTTAGATTTGGATGGGACTATGATAGATTGCAAGCAGTTGCATCAAGACGGTTTCAGATGGGCGATTAATACTTTAGTGCCAGAAGCACAATTTACAAATGAAGAGGTTGAAGGACTACCCACGACAAAAAAAATTCAGGTGCTAAGAAACAAGGGTTATGATATCCCTGACACTATAGATAGTGTAAAAAGAGAGCATACAAGAGCTCATATTTCAGAATATGTAAAATTTAATCAATTACTTTATCAGCAGGTAAATAGACTTTACATAAACTATAAATTAGCAATTGCAAGCAATAGTCGCAGTGAGTTCGTTTTCAAATGTTTGAACATTTTGCAAATATGGCAAGTAGAGTGTGTTTATACTCGCGATTATGGTCCAGCCAAACCTGATCCTTGGATGTATAATGAATGTATGCGTGTTACAGGTTCAAATCCAAACAATACAATTATTTTTGAAGATAGTGTTGTAGGAATTAAAGGAGCCAAAGCCACTGGGTCAAAAGTTGTGGCTGTGAATGATAGTTTAGATTTGTTAGAGAAACTGGAAAAACTATAAAACTAATTATGCCAATGGCCGGAGAGGGGACTAGGTTTAAAGAAGCTGGCTATAGAGAACCAAAACCATTAATACCCGTTGATGGAAAACCTATGTTTCAATACGTAGTTGAAAACATCGACATTAATTTTTCTAAGAAAATATTTATAGTACAGAAACAACACAACATTACTGGCACAATAAAAAATATCTACCCTGAAAGCACAATTATTGAGCTTGAAAGACCTACACAAGGAGCTGCTGAGACAATTTTAAAAGCAAAAAAACATTTTGAAGATGGTAGTAGTATTTTTATTGCAAATTGTGACCAACATGTTATTTGGAATAGCAAAAAATTTAGTGAAACATTTGATAATTCTGATGGTGCTATTGCAATTTTTCACGAGCCTTTAAAGGATAAAAAATGGAGTTATGCAAAACTTGAAGGTACGAAGATAATTAGGGTGGCTGAAAAAGACCCTATAAGTGAATGGGCAACCGTTGGATTTTATTGCTGGAAAGATGGTTCCGAGTTTATAAGAGCAGCTCATCAAATGATTGAAAAAAATGATAGAGTAAATGGAGAATTTTATTTGTGTCCTGTATTTAATTATTCAATCAAAAACGGAAAGAATATTTCTGCTTTTAAAGTTGACGAAATGAAAGGTATTGGAACGCCAGAGGATTTACAAGAATGGATAAACTTGCGCTAATTGCACACCGAGGAAATACATCTGGTATTAATCATGAATTAGAAAATAAAAAATCTTACCTTAATGATGCATTAATGCAGGGATATTGGATAGAGTGCGATGTTCAAATGTATAAAGAAAAACTATACCTTGGACATGATGAACCTCAGGAACAGGTCGACGAAATTATAATGAATCCTCACACAATTTGCCATGCAAAAGATCTTGACTCTATTGTAAGATTGAATCAGATAAAAGCTCATGCTTTTTGGCATGAAACTGATAGATTGACTATAACTAATAGAGGGTTTTTTTGGTGTTACCCAGGTGTACATGTAACATCTCCCAATGCCATTTGGCTTGATCTTTTAAATAGATCCATCCCCAAAAACACATCAGGTATATTTGGTATTTGTTCAGATAACTTCAGTTTATCTGGTTTGGTTTAAGGTTTTACAATTTCTTTAAAGGAGGCTTCTTATTTATTCACTTTAAACTTCAACAAATGATTACATAACTTTTTGGAGAGTTTTTCTACTAATTTATTGTCCGTTATTTTATTTCAAGTGAATAAAGCTTTTTTTTGGTACATTACATCGTGTTAGTTCACTTTTATCAAACTCCCAAGTAACATCATTCTCCCCCCAAACTATGTCCTTATCTTCTTTAAAAAAGTCTTTGGAGATTTGAATTGAGGCATG